>ENA-UOOR01004701-UOOR01004701.1-fermentation-metagenome-genome-assembly--contig:-NODE-4701-length-10625-cov-27.390255_pt1 | contig 10625 bp, 6 predicted proteins | sample MGYA00245780_ERZ724029 | MGnify/ENA primary metagenome ERZ724029 (study PRJEB28704, sample SAMN03018315) | fermentation metagenome | biome: anthropogenic terrestrial biome; feature: soil; material... | reverse complement strand
CACCCTTTCCTATCAGAGCAATATTGATAAAAGAGTTGGGTGATACCGACCTATTCACCTCTTTGGCTAATTTACCCCCTGCTGCCGAGAGCAATGAGGAAGCTGAATTAATAGCTACAGTGCTTATAGCCATTTTCCTTAAAAATTCACGTCTGTTTTGCATATTTGTTTTATCAAGTCATTAATGATTAAAATTTACTCATGTTTCGAACTTCCCTCAAACAATTGACAGGGAAATAGAAGGAAAATGAATTATTCTCTATATCTCTGTGATAGATGATTTTATATTTTAAAATTTCTCAATCGTCCTTGGCCATAACCGAAGATCACAGTGCCAAGATCATGGCTTCTGCTTTGGTGTTGGCAAGTATCTTTTCAAATAGGTCATCGGTATCCAATTCCAACACTTCACATACAGAGCAGGCCAACTCGATAAACAGCCCACAACAAAGGCTTGTCAAGCGTCTCTCCGAGTACCTCTGCGTTCATTGACCGATAAAGTGCCTCTTTCAACTCGTAGTTATCATACCGGAAACGCAGTGTCAACAATTAGCGGTGTAGGGGTCCTTTATACACTTGCCTGTTTTCGACAAGGTGGTGTCATCGAGGATCAGGTAACGGGATGAGGTATCATCTACATCCTGTCTTTCGAAGTCACCTTCAGAAAACGATGCACGAAATGCCACATAAGCATCCGCCAGCATATAAAGGGATTGTTCTTTAGGCTATAGAACAAGTCCTTGCCCTTGGAGGTGCCTTCACCTGTGGGGCTGTTCAGATAGGAATTGACCGTCTTGTCTGAACTGGCCACCATGGAGGCCAATATGGCCAGGACCATTTTAAAGTCATATCCCCGAGTCTTTAACCATTTGAACCGGGAAAGGTCTTCGCTTATCTTCAACGCCTTGAAACGGCTGAAAATATCTTCCACGAAAACCCTGGTAGGGGTAAAGTCCGCTTTCAACTCTTGAATCTTTTTAATATCTTTGTCCTGCAACATATTTAAATGGTTTGTCTCCATCGCTATGATAATCATTCCCTATGATATATTAGCTAAAATATACTGCTATTTTATCTCTAATCCTATAATCATCAACTTTATTTTTAACTGAGAAACATCAGTTATTAATAGGAATAAAACAACCATGAAGCTCCAGCACATAGAAGACGGCGGGCAGGTGTTCTACATGAAGCGGCTCGAGTAAGGCTCTCTGCCGGAACAATAATTGGTATGTCCTCTTTTTTTGCAGAAATAGCCATTTTACCACTTCACTGATGTCAAGTAGCCATAACAACTCTGGCCGACATCAAACTGCTTATAAAACCTAATAGAATTTACTCCAATAAACTTTTCTCGTTTCTCCATGCCACAAAGGTAGCACTGCTTTTTAATTAGTGCGCTCTATGCGCCTATACCGATTTAAACAGTTTCTTCGTTAACTGAAGTTAGTTTTTATGCCTTTTCAATCTATTCTTCCCCAAACACATTAAATTCGGCTATATCACATTGTGCCCCGTTTTTAGTAGGAACAAAAAAGTCACTAATTACAAATTTGATGTATCGTGCAGAAGATCCATTCTGGGTGAAAGTGTGTGTACGTGGCGTATTGCTGCTAACACTCCAATCGGACAACTTCGTCCAAGTGACATTATCATTACTGATCTCAAAATAGCCATTTTTAATGTTTCCTCTCCAAGCGTCGTTGGTGGGCTTAGTAAAACTAATTTTGTATATCTTATACGCACTCTTCATGTCGAAGATAAAATAATAAGGAAGCGGTTTGGGATCATCCCATTTCGATCCCCAGAAAGTGGTTGTATTCCCATCGAGCATTTTTTCTGGAATACGATTAAGACCTACATACTGGGGTTCCTCACTGATACATGAATTCCAATCAATAATTTTCCAATTTGTGCGGTCGAGAAAGTGGGGATTTAATCCAACAATTATTGGTATTTCTGCATTTATAGAAGGGTTACTATTAAGTGAAACAGTAACTATAGCTGAACCAATACCAACCGGATCAATTTCGCCATCTTTCACTTTCACAATGGATTCATCGGAAGATTTCCAAACGAGAGAAGAATCTCTAACTGCGTAGTCTGACGGCACTATAATGGGAATTACACTTTCTTTTTTATTCAGCGTCAAAACCAGACCACCCTCCACTTGAATGGCAGTTATAGGATTCTCCAAAACTTCAACGGGAATAACCTTCTTTACAGATGGTTTATCCGCAACAGTGACTGTGATTTCCGCATTTCCGTAATAAACGGGTGTTACTATTCCATTCTCATCAACTGTCACAATGTTTTTATCTGAAGATTCCCAAATGATGTTGAAAGGAATTTTCTCATTGTAATTCGATGGTATAGGACTTGCTGCCAATACTATTGTTTTTCCCATTAGTATTGGGAGAGCGTCTACAATTGTAAGATTCGCTTTATTGGACACTGAAATCCCTTCAATCGGCAAACTTTTTATCACATCTACAGGTATCGATTTTTTTAGACCTTCACTACTTGTTATATTAATAAAGCATGCACCATCACTGATCGCACGTACCAATCCTGTTGAACTAACCGTAGCCACTAAAGCGTCGGTAGTTTCCCATGTAAAAGTCTGATTTGTGGGACTTGCAGTAATTTGAAACTCCTCGCCTTCTATCAGTTCTATTGTAGAATTGGTGGTGTAAATAGTATATTCTACATCTCTTTCCGGACCATAGCTACAAGCTGAAAGCATCAACAAACCGGCAAAAATGAATGCTGCCAGATATAAAATTCTATTCATATTTTTTAAGCTTTTATCAGTTTTTAATTTGTCATTTATCTTCTATTCGGATCAACCTTTCTTCCACTTCTCTCCATCCTGTATAGCTTCCATTGCTATTCTTAAGTCGAAAACGGTAGTTCAAATAGAAAACTTTCTGCTTACTTGTGCCTTGTAAAAGATCAGGGACATATCTATTGTAACCATTTACTTTATCAAGCATTTCAACTTCCATAGACCCATAAGGAGTAACCAAAAGTGTATTGTCTTCCTTTATCTGTACCACAACCGATAGTCTCTCAATGTCGGCAACGGAAGTACTACTTCCATAGGTTTCGTTTCCAATAAACATCCTAACCTTATCCTTTTCAAGAGGTTGCACTAACTTTGTACCACTCAGTACAGTGGTAGGATTGGTCATGGTTCCACTTTTTGCATAATAAGTGGGCACTAATTGTTCGGCATAATCATTTTCAATGGCTACACGGAATAGGACATCACTTTTCTCCGGATTCACATCATAGTTTGAAACACTTTTTATTTTCAGAGGAATGAAATAAATTGAATCCGGGGACAAACCTAACGCGCGGACTTTCACCGGCATTCTTACATAATGATAATCCGAATTCGCAGGTAGTGTTACCGAATATGAATCAATTGTGTATCTTTCTGCGGGTAATAATTTGGCATACTCGCTCTGATAATTGTAGTTCAGACTGTTAAACTTATCTAACATCGCCGGGTTGGGTTCGAGGGTTACCGTGATATCCTTTTCATTGGTGTTTGAACCTCCGGTTCCTATGGTAATATACCTGACAGGTTCTTCTTTATTGAGTGAATAGGATGCGGCATAAACATTTTCCGACCCACTTAACAAATAAACCAACGTCTTATATTGTTCTTCCTGATAGATGATGTCAGTGTTGCAACCGGCTATACTAAGTGCCATGATGCAGGTAATAAATATGGATAATGATATTTTCATATGACTAAAATTTTTTTTCAATTCTCATTAACGTTGATATCCCGGATTCTGATCCATCGAAGGGGATTTTCTTACCTCGTTCAATTCAATGGGAACGAGAATCAACTTTTTATCCACCACTCTGTTTCTAGCTACTGTCTGATTAACAGGGACAATATTATAAAATGCTAAGCCATCAGCATCCATGTCCATACCTTGAATGGGTTCTCTTTCCGTAATTTCGTATTTACCCCAGCGCCGCACGTCCCAAAAACGAGCATTTTCGTGAAGTAATTCCACCATCCGTTCGCGTTCTATCAAAGCTTGCATGGTTTCTTTAGAAGCAAGTTCAGCATCCGTAAGTCCGGGTAATCCAGCCCTAAAGCGAACCATATTGAAATAATAACGCATTTCTTCTATATTCCTTGATAGTTGATAATTTTGGATGGTATGAGTAGTTGTCAGATTATTTAAAGCTTCCACATAAGCGAGTAAGATCTCCGCATACCGGATTATGGGATATGCCTTCTCTAACCGACGGGAATTTTCGTAACCTGTTCCTTGTCCTGGAGCTCCCCATGAATCTTCAGGATGCACAAATTTTTTCAACGAATACCCTGTTGTATTCACGTTGTATGGTAGATTTCGGGTAGAATTTTTGCCGGCATTACCATTCAGGTTATACCAAAATTGGACATTTCTTTTGCTTAAGTTTGAAGTAGAAAGCATTGGCCAAAATGCTCCGCTGAATCCGATGCTGGCATAGAACCTCAATTCGCGGTTTACATACATTTTATGGACATTCCCTTTTAACTTATAGCCTGAAAAATTCAGATCGGTTCCATTATTCCATATACCATCGGTGGAGTAAGGATATCTTTCGCTTGAATTTTCGATAGTTCGTCCGTCTGCCATCAAATAGGCATCAATTACTTTTTGAGGTACTGCTACAGTGCCAAATCCATTATATGTTTCATAGGGAAAAGCGTGTCTCGAATAATTTTCTAAGCCGGATGATCTCTGCGCCCACAGGTACTCAGGATTACGCGCAAACGGCGATTCTCCTGTAAACATATCCGCATATGACCGGAACGGGTCAATATCTCCTGCACCCAACGGAAAACTATGCTGCGATACATTATCTGGCAGGGGAGCAGTATCCGGCATTTTTTTAACGGTATGTAAAGCATAGATATTCATATCTATAATACGCTTGCTAACTGCAGCAGCCTGAGCCCATTTACGTTCGTCGTATGTTTGTGAGACATAATTTACATTATCAATTGATCTTTTCCACGTTCCGTACGTTCTGCGAGCAGCCAATCCTCCATTCCAGAGCGGACTTGCCTGAATTAACCGCAGACGGGCGCTCAGTCCCAGTGCAGACCCGGCAGAAGGACGTCCAAAAAAACTGGGTGTAATTTCTACCGGCATGAGGTCTGCTGATCGTTCCAATTCACCGCAAACATAATCCACCGATTCATCGAAAGTTGCTCTCGGACGGTCATAATAATCTGCCGTTTCATTTGTTTCCAATACGTCATCGCCTAATATCACAATGGGACCATAATACATGATCAATCGGTAATAGGCATAGGCGCGCATAAAATAGAGATAGCCCATAAGTTCATCCTTTTCCTGTCCGTTCAGGTCGCGTGCCTTGTCTATATTTTTAAGTATCGTATTGACTTTGCGAACAATGATATACATACTGTTCCAAATATTAAACGACCTGAGATTGGTAGGAGTTATGTTTCCCTGTACAAAATCTAATGAGGTATAGTCGGAAACCATTATCGAAAATGCTTCATCGCACGCATACGAACCAAGTTTGTCAAATTTGTACCCTTCATCAGGAAACATAGAGGCAATATTCCACGTATAACGTTCCAGATTCGTTTTATTTACAAAAATTGAATCATATTTAAATGCTTCTTCAAAATTATCGGCAATATCAAGATAGTTGCAAGATGACATAGTTATGATGATCGTGAAGGCGCAAATTATTGTATGCTTGAATATATTTTTCATTCTTTTTTATTTTAAAAGTTAAGGTAAAGTTGTAGCGTGTATCTCGCTGGTATCGGATAAGCGCGTCCATTTCTATATCCCTGTTCCGGATCCCAGTCTTTAACTTTGTCCCAAACAACAAGGTTATTTCCGACTAACTGTATATCAGCAGATGACAAGCCAAACCGTTTAAGAAAGTTCGCTTTGAGATTGTAATTGAGTGTTACCTCTTGTAAACGAATGTACCGGGAATCATTCTTCCAAAAGGTGGACAACTGCGAATTATTAGCATTATATCCGTATGAAAGACGTGGAAAACGGGCATTAGGATTTTCAGCCAAAGCCGGATCAATCCCATTTGCCAAAGCATAGTCCATTGGAATCCAGCGGTTGGCTGGATCGTTGACCATCGTCAGCACATTGCCGATTTTTCCATTGTTAAACGGTACGTAACCTGCTCCATTGCCGCGATACCCCACGTGATAAAAATCAGTTTTACCTGTTCCTTTGAAAAGAATGCCTAACGTGAGGTCTTTGTATTTCATTTCACCGCCGAATCCATACATTAACCGCGGATAGGTAGGGTCAGACAAAAACACCTGGTCGTCTGAATTGATGATTCCATCTCCATTGATATCTTTGTATTTAATATCGCCAGGCATCACTTTGAAGCCTCCGAAAGACTGAGCAGCGCTAAATGCAATATCGTCTTCGTCGGTAAACAATCCCGTGGCAATGTAACCGCGCAATGCTGATAAAGGGTAACCGTTATATAGTTGGTATGGATATCTTGTAGGGGCCTGTTCCCAATTGATTATTTCGTTTGCTGAATAGGTGTAATTTCCCCGGATGGTAAAACTCCAGTCTTTCCGGATTTCGTGCGTGTATGAAATATTACCATCCGTACCATAACTACGCATACTTCCCACATTACCATACGGGCGCGCAGTATAGACTAACCCCACATAGCCGGGGATAGTTTCCCTCCGTTGAAAAATACTTTCACGCTTATCGTTAAAAAAGTCCACTACAAAAGATAATCTATTATCCAACATATTTGCTTCAACGCCCACGTTGGCCTTTAATGCTTTTTCCCACATCAAGTTATTGGCTCCGAATTGTAATTCGCTCACGCCGTTTAGCGTACTTCCCCAACCTACAGGCTGATTTTCTCCAATGATAGTCATAAAAGGGAACCTGAAATCGGCAATACGGTCACTACCCACCGATCCGTATGAAGCACGTAATTTAAAATGGTTAAGCCAACTCATATTATCCGTTACCCATTTATAACTGGTAGGAACCCATCCAAGCGCTATTGAAGGGAAGAACCCGAACTGTTTCCCGGGTTCAAAGTTTTCCGAACCGGTGTAACCGAAATTAAAATCGATCATATAGGTGTCTTTGAATCCGTATGTGAGCCTGCTGGAGAGCCCTTGGTATCTTTTCGGAAGAGCTTCCAATGCGCGACGTCCTGAATCGGCAAAATCAACATCTCTCGTGTCTTGTTCGTCACTCATGTAATAATAAACAAGTGCACTTACTCGATGGTTATCAGCGATGAGTTTGTCCCAGGTTAGTGTGCTTTCAAAATGATATTTACGGGACTGCCGCTGGTAATTCGAGTATTGGGGACTAACAGCATCATAGCTTTTTGATCTTTGTAATTCGCCCCAGTTAGTACGGCCAGTCGCCAGATATAATTCGGGCATTACGTATCTTCTTTCGTCTTTCCAAGAAACATTATCGTACGCTCCCTGCATTCTCAATTTCAGATCCTTAATCAAATAGGAGAAGTCATGTGATAAAGCCAGCGTTGCCTTGCCTATGTAATTCTGATTGGTTTGTTTTCCGGTGTAATTTAGGAGTACATAAGGCGATACGGCGTCACCTCCAAACGTTGAACTATAAGCCGGTAACTCTCCTGTCGAATATCTGATAGGAACAGTAATGGGGGTAAGCATCGACTGGGCCGCCCACATGGCATCGGTATTTGCAAAACCGGGTTGCGTCCTTAGTGACAAATAACCGTCTGTGCCAAAATACAAAGTGGTACCTTTGGTCAGATCAATATCCAGATTAATGCGGTAATTATACGTGTTATAACCAACGCCGGAGCGAATGGTGTTTTCAGGAGCCACTTTATAGGCCGCATCTTCAATCGAGGTTCCCAAGCTAATAAAGTAGCGTGCTGCTTCGCCGCCTCCCTTGGCACTCACATAATAAGTTTGCTGGAACCCGTTTCGTTTTATGATCTCATCCTGCCAGCTGATATCGGGATAAAGATCGTCATCTAAATGATTTTTGATGAGTTTCAACTCCATATCGTTATAAAGAATCTCTTCGTTACGTACTGCCCTTGCTTCATTGGCTAAAACGGCATAATCATATGCTCTCAAATATTTTGGCATCCGCTTCAGGTGTGACACTGTATAATTGGCTCTTCCATTAATTTGTAACCTGCCGCTTTGTCCGCGTTTTGTTGTAATTAGCACTACTCCATTTGCTCCGCGAACTCCGTAAACAGCCGTTGCGGAAGCGTCCTTCAGTATGGAGAATGATTCGATGTCGGCCGGGTCGATGGAGTTGATATTGCCCTCCAAGCCGTCTATCAATACCAATGCCGAACTACTCGCTCCAAATGTTCCAATACCACGCACCCAGAACTCCGAAATATTTTTGCCCGGTTCGCCGCTGTCTAAAGTGGTAATAATACCGGCAACGCGGCCTCCAAGCATATTGGTAATTGAGGTGGCAGGCGTTTGGATATCTTTTACCTCCACTGATGTAACAGCGCCAACGACACTTATTTTGCGTTGGGTTCCCAAGGCGGTAACAACCACCTCTTCAATCTCAGTGGCAGTTGGAACCATGGTGACTTTTATTTTTTCATTTTCCGCATCAACAAGATATTCCTGGTTTTCATATCCTATATATGAAAATACAAGCACATCACCCTTGGAAGCCCTGATTTTAAATTTACCATCGATATCGGTTGCTGTACCAATCATGGCTTGTGCCTTCAGAAAAATACTAACTCCTGGAAGGGTCTCTCCATTTTCGTCATAAACGGTACCTCCCATATTATACGTCTGCTGTGCCGCAGCTAATGATGGAAGCAAACACAGTAAACAAATAATCAGAATATTTTTATAATTTAATTGCATAATATACTTTCAATTATTAATGGTAATTTTACTCTATGGTTAACTTTCTGACAACATTGTTGCCGAGGTCTGTAATATAAATGTTGCCATCCGCCGTTACAGCGACACCTCTTGGTTGATTGAAAAGGGCATCTTCGGGATTTCCGTCCTGATAGCCGGCAACGCCTCCTTTACCTATCACGGTTGATACCACCCCTCCACCTTTACCGTCCAAGGTAATCATGCGGATGCAATGGTTATTTCTGTCTGCCAGGTATAGATTACCATTGGGAGCAACTATCAACTGATTGGGAGCATTAAACCTTGCTTCCGACAATGGGCCGTCTTGCCATCCGGCCTCACCGTTTTTGCCGGCAAAAATAGTATGCTCTTTCTTTTCGAGGTCATATTTGCCGATACAATGCAAATGATGATAGGCTATGTATAAAATATTGGGATTGACAGGGTCAAAAACGAGGTAAGAATCGGATGAAGTTAACGTTTCCGCGACCAATGAACCCTCCCTTGTGTTGGGATTTACCTTAACAAGATGTCCTGAGGCGTAATAACGGGTATATAACTCTCCCGTCACTGGGTGAGCCGCAAGACTGTGCGCCGTACTGAATATAAAGGGAGTTCCTCCTGCTCCTGCCGGTAGAATTGAGCGTTCTCTTGGTGTCCAGCCTTCAATAGGATCAAAAGTGAAAAAAGTTCTACCATTATCGGAGATTGCAGAAACAACACCATTCGCATCTACCGTCGGCGAACCAAATGCATATTTGGTATCAGTTTTACTTCCAGGAGCAAGAGCTTCTACAATGTTTTCCTCTTCGTTAATTCGGACAAAACAAAACGGAACGCGCCAATGGGATATAAAGATGTTCTTTTGTGCATCCACTGTTATGGTGGAAGGTTGATGAAACTCAGCCTCCGACAATTTTCCCGCCTTGAACTGTGTTGTTCCTTTTCTTCCGGCAATGGTTTGAATGACATACATCGTACGATATAGGTATTTCTTTTTGGTAAAAGCGGTGGAGTCGCCATTCACTACTACAGATATAACGTTCTCCCTACCCGGCTGTCGTGGAGTAATCGTGTAAATATGTTTCCCGTCAGAACCGACAACGGGTGCAGGTACATTGTTGAAATACACTTTTATTTTGGACACATCCGAGCCAAAGTTATTCCCCGTAATAAATACTTTAGTCGACATTCCTCCTGAGTCCGGTTCAAAGCCGGTGATTTCGACCGGTTTTGATGGATTGTAATTTTCCCGTCCGAAATTATCGGACTTGTCGCCTCCGCACGACCAAAAAATAATAATAGCCACAACAAAACAGATGATACTTAATTGCTTTTTCATGTTAAATAAATTATATGAATTAGTTTAATTTAAAATTTAAAAGTTACGTCCACATCCGTAGGCACTCCTCTTATAGAATTTTCAATAAAGATGCTAACACCTGGCAAAGATTCGTTTATCTCTGCCTAAACAAGCTTTTCCCTTAACTGTATTTCTTGTTATGTAATTAGAAATACAGAAAAAAAATAAATGTGAAATTAATTGTGCCGTTTTTGGTTAATACGGCAGTTATTTGTTTGTTTGATAACATATGTTGATTCCAATAACGACATTAATCCCGTTAATATTCAATAACATTTAAACATGATTGTATGAATTATTTTAATCTGGTTACTTTAATTTCATTTATCAAGCCTTGTTCGGTTACAA
>ENA-UOOR01004700-UOOR01004700.1-fermentation-metagenome-genome-assembly--contig:-NODE-4700-length-10626-cov-12.947592_pt1 | contig 10626 bp, 13 predicted proteins | sample MGYA00245780_ERZ724029 | MGnify/ENA primary metagenome ERZ724029 (study PRJEB28704, sample SAMN03018315) | fermentation metagenome | biome: anthropogenic terrestrial biome; feature: soil... | reverse complement strand
TACTATTGGCATTTATCCACCCCCTTACGCCATTGATCTTGCTGTTGGCTGTATTCTGTTGAAAAAGTCATTTATATTCTTCATTTCAGTTAAATCCTTTGCAGGGATAGTTACGTTTATGTTGTATGTGTTACCAGTAGATCGCTGTTGTACCATTTGCGTTGACCTTCTATTGTCATATACTTTTGCACCTGCAGGTAGTTCTACAAGCTCAGGTCCTTCTTCACCGACCCAAGTCAAGCCCCCGCGCCAGTTACTCGTTCCAAGAGCATTTCTCCCTACCCGTTGCAAGCGTTCTGGAGCAGTGTTCACGGTATTAGTTATATCTCCGACACCTTTTCCTATTGATGCCATAGCCTTTTCCATTTCGCCGCCTTTTCCGGCCAGTACACCAATTATAGCCACAAGGGCAATTAATGCAGCAGTCACACCAATTACTATACCTGTAGTCTTCCAAGCAGCAGCATCCATTACCTTAAATGTATCCGTAACATTTTTAATAGCTTTTACTACTGTTATAGCTGTTACAGCAACAGATGCAACCACAGCAACGGTCGCCAGGACCTTTGGATCTATCTTATTAAGTAATTCAAAAAAGCTTGTTATGACAGGCAATAAAACTACTGCAATACTATTTTTAAAAGCTTCCGTCTGGTTATTGAATCTCTGCATAGCATCATCCAGCGCACCAAAAGATTCCAGCGTATCGCCCGACATAATATATCCCATCTCATGTGCTTCAGCTGCAAACGCTTTTAAAGATCCACTACCTGCCTCAATGAGTGGAGTTAATTCACGTGCTGAACGCCCGAATATCTGCATAGCTACTGCATCACGTTCGGTTTCGTTTCTTATTCTACCAAGCTTATCTATAGTCTCACCAAATACCGTTTCAGCATCTCTTAGTTCTCCATTAGATTCTTTAATGCGGATGCGCAAAGCCTTGAATGCTTCTTCTGATTGCTTACTTCCCATCCGGGCATTGTTCATGTTTTTAATCATTTTTGTCATTGATCCCGTAATAGTTTCAGTTGAAACATCCAGAAGTTCACTTGCATAGTTTAACTCCTGTATCGTATCTGTGGTAAGTCCTGTTGTTGTTGCCATTGTTAATATCTCATCTGCAGCTTGTGCTGTCTTTATTGTTAATTTGCCAAAACCAACAGCTAACCCTACTACTACAGTTGCCAATGCCGCTGTTGTTATTTTTGATTTTTCAGCAGCAGTCATTTGACTACCAAGGGATCGGACGGACTCTTCGACTTCAGGTGTTAATTTAATCCCGATTTTACCCGCAAGGTCTGCTATAATATTGCCAAAGCCACTAGATTTATCTGCTACCTCATCTGTAGTTAAGCCGTATTGCTTCATATCCTTTTGTGCTTGTTGTAAAGCTTCAGAATTATCTTTTATTTCTTTTTCAGTTTTTATAAGTTCAGTTTCTGCAAGATTAAGACTTTGTTGCCATTTCAATGTTTTTATATCTGTTTCGCCGTACTCTCTTTTTGCATTTTCTAATGCACCTCGCAATGTGGAAACTTTCCCAGTCTGCTGCTCTAGCTTTGCCTGTAGTGCTGTGCTTTTAGCGGTCAGTGCCGATACAGAATTTGCATTATCTGAATACTTTGCAGATACAAGCGTCAATTCAGATGCTGTTGTCCTTAGCCCTGTATTTATATCTGAGAGTGCTTTTCTAAACTCCCGCTCCCCTGCAAGCTCTACTTTTGCGCCAATTTTTGTTGCCATCTTATATCACATCCTCCCCCGGTATAATGTCATCCGGGCTGGAATACCTTTTTTCAAGCCCCGTTAAAATTTTATATTCGGTGTGTAGCTCCAGAAGCTCCCTTAGTGTCTTTCTCCATACCGCTTTTTCGGGGAACCCCAGAATAGTAACACCTATCACAATGAGCTGCGTAAAGTTTATCTCTGGCTGTCTTTCTTCATCTTCGAACTCTGCGCAGCTATCAAGTTTTTTTCCAATTCCTCCACCTGTTCAACCTGGCCTTGTGGAAGCCCAGAGAGCATTGCCTGTCTTACCTTCTGTTGAAACTCATTGATTTTTTCAATAGTATCAAGCATTCTTCCCAGTTGTTTTTCTGAAATCCTAGGTCTTTTTTCTTCGTGTTCCTCATTCCAAATCTCGGCAGCTTCATTCCACATTAACGTACCAATTACCTTTGCTGCTTTTATGTTGGAAAAAGCGTTCAGGATGTCGTCCATTTTGTTGTATTTATCAACACATTCTTCAAGTACATTCAGATTAAAAATCAATTCCCCTTCAATAGGTATAATGTTTTCATCTTTTCTTTTGTATAATATAATTGGAACTCCATATTTTTTCATAACACAAAGGGCAGGTTTTACCCTGCCCATCACCTCCTTAAATAAGATTATTACTCAGTCGAATATGTGACAGTTACTGTGTATTTTGCGGATACAGATTTGTACGTAACGGTAATTTCAACAGTGTTATCACCCTCTGTAAATGTTGCTGATTCACCATTTGTTACCGTTGTCTCTCCTACCTTAATTGCTATAGTTGATCCGGTCTTTACCGCAACTGCCGTAATAACTGCAGTGGCAGTCGATGTCGTTGTAGAATACGATTTTACCGCTCCATCAAATGCAGGAGATAGCACAAGAGTACCGAGCGTCAAAGAGGTTAAGTGTGCATCCTCAGGTTTTGGTACGTTCAGTTTATCTCTGAGCCAATTAAGCGCAGTATCAAGAGAAGTAACCGTTATTTCGCGCTTCCATTTCCCGTCTATCCTACGCATTATCTTTCCTTCAATCGCTGGTGTTTGCCAGGTGAGGCTTGCGCCTTTTGTCTCAGCGGTTTCATTTGGCTCCCCAAATTGCACTTTAGGGAAAAATATAGCACGATACTGCCGGATCTTGTTTTTCACTTTTGGGATTATATACCCAAAGCCAAAATACCCCGGAAGATCATCAGCACTGCTGTCTAGCACTTCAACAGTTTCATCTCCGATTGTTTCTTCTTCCGTTTGATTTCCGAGCCAGTCTCCCCGAGTTTCCGGAGGCAAGTCGTCCGGCGTGAACGCCATTGTTCCATCGATGAACTCTCTCAGCCGCTCAGCAATTTCGCCATCGGCATAAAGCGGAGAATCAGAAATATTCAAGTTCATATCCACACGGATTGCTTTTGCTGCAACCTTTCCGTCACCGTATTCAAAAGTACGAGACGCTTCATCTTCCGTGAGTGGAGCATACATCGGGTATTTCAAGTCAAATTGTGCCAATAGTTATCACTCCTTTACTACTTTATTGATTTCATTATCAATGATTTCTTCCATTGCTTTTTCAACCTTTTGCTTAACCTTATTTATTGCAGGTCTTATGAAAGGTTTTTTCCTCTGCGTACTTGTTCCAGATTCCATTGCCCTTGCTTTTATGGCATTGGGTACCCCTTTGCGATCGTATCCATGAAATCCGACTTTAGAGTTTATCACGCCATTTTTATCAACATCAGCTGGTGTTACTCCAAGCGATTCTTCTAAGTCGCCGGTTGAGTATTTAGAACCTGTAAGATTTTTCATTAAGTTTGACCTTACTTGGTCAGCAAGTATTCCCGCACCTTCACGTACTGCTTTTTTACCTATTTCTTTTGATTGACTACCAAGTGACGACAATTGTTTTTCAAGTTCTGTAAATCCATATATGGATTGCATCTTTGCCATTATTACACCATCTCCCAGACCCACTCGTAATGTATATATCCTGTATCTCGTTCATGCTGAATAGAGTTCAACTGCCAAGCTATATCAGATTCGTTCAATTTTTCCTGAATCTGCTCCACAACCGGATCAAACTCATCCTTCGTAAAGTAATCAATTGTACCCTGAATAACTTGTGTGGTTTTCTTCCCGTCAGCATGACCGGATGCACCCTCTCCATCCTCTGCCCAAACGATGTAGTTACCCGCTTCGTTGGCAGCATTAAAATGATGAACAGGTACACCAATTGTTTGAAGTAAATCCTGCAAATCATGTAATGTCATAGCTAGCATCCAACCTTTCTAAAGACAAATCCATTACAGGAGGATATACGTCCTCTGGATATTGTACCTGCAATATTTTATACTGTTTCCCATCAATCGGTATAACTACATCCTGTGTTGATACGCTGTTAAGTTTGGGCATCCGTAGCAGTCTGCCAATCTTCGCGTTAGTCTGCTTTGCTGCCCAGAATCTTGACATGCCAACTGTGCGTTCTTTATATCTGACATTTGCAGCCTTTATTGTTAATGCTTCTTTGGGCATTCCCCCAGGAGAAGCAATGTTTTCCACAGAGTAGATACTGGCTACACCGTCATTAAACGTCTGCGTTTTCTGCGGCATAAGATTTCACCTCCTGAGATATCTGCAATGTCAGGAGTTCGGGCAGATAATTTGTCTGGAATTCATTTAGTGCGTTTGACCTAGCATACCGGCAGTAGTCAAACAGCAGTTCACGCGGTTTATCCTCTACAGTGTAGTCCATCTCAGCGCCGGCAACTCCATCGATGTACTTAATTCCACGGGCAATGATGCCAAAAAGCTTATTGTCGCCTGCGGGGTCATGCCATGTGATGTCAAGGTAGTTTTTGACGGCAACCAGAAGGATCTCATCGGTGTACTTTGCTTTAAATTCATCTTCATCAAGCTCCGCAATGTACGCCTGTTCACAATAATCAAAGAGCATATCACGAGGCCTGCCGGTTTCCGAATATGTCAACTTCATCCCCGACACACCGTCGATAAACTCAATGCCGCCATTGATTATTCCGGTCAGGATAGCGTCCTCTTCATCACCTTCAACATTCAAGTATGTTTTTATGTCATCTAACAAACCTTCCGGCAGCATCTAATCACCTACTTTTTCTTTGTAGATTTCTTCGTTGTGGTTTTCTTTGTTGTGGGTTTTTGGGGTGCTGGTTTTTTGGGTTCCTCTGGTTTACTGATCGCCTTAACAAAAGGAGCGGCTGAGGTTAATTCCTCAAACCGCTCGTTGGTTACTTCTATTTCCTGTCCTTTCTGATAGACAACCTTTTTATACTTGTCCTTGAAAGGCATTATAACTTTAACTCTCATATTGCACCACCTTAGGTAATCGGCGTGTAGGTAATTACGAGAACATATGCTTCCTGCTCAACGGAATCAACGGTGGAAGTAATGGTGATTACGTTAGCACCAGCAGCCAGCGTCAGTGCGTATGCGTCATTGGCAGCGGTAACGACATTGGCGCCATTCTTAACCACGATTACAGCGTTCTGGTCGTTAGCGGTTACGGTCAAAGATGCTACGTTGTTATCACCTGCGACCTCCTCGTCAGCGATTGCAGCAGAGTAGGCGTGGATATTTTCATTGAATACGCCAAAGTTTACAGGAGCGGTCAGCTCATCCGTCAAGGTCATAGCAGACAAACGAGCATCGACATAATCAGCGACTCTAACAATCGGAGCAGCCGGACGGATGGCGGTAATATCCACAACCTTAAACGAGGTACTGTCTAATGGCTTTCCGTCACCGTAGAGCTTTGTCAAATAATACCGATCATCCTCAATGAATTTGTAATGGTCGGAATACTCTATCTTACCGCCCTTGCTGGTGCCAAGTCCGAAGAAGTACCTTTTACCGATACCGATGACGGCTTTGTTGGCAGGAACATAAACGGACTGGATGATATTGGTCGGATGCGGGAAGCGATTCGCCCACGTGCCATCAGGCAGACGATACATCACGGCAGGCATAACTTTTGTGTAGTAATCCACCGGGTTACAAATAAACAGCACTTCTCCGACGTTGCGCTGTAAACCGTTCGGGCTAACCGCCAGAGATGCAAGAATGCCACCGTATGTTTCAGGTGTGATTTCATTCAACGGTACTGCTACAAGATCGGGGTAACCGTTCTGCGCATGGAATACGCCGTTCGGGTCTTTGGTCATGCCGACCGGTTCATTGACGCCAGTTCCGATGATGATAGCCTTTTCAAGCCCGTTGGCGATAGCCTCTGCAAGGATGGTCCTTACATATCGGTCAATCCACACAGGGCCAATTTCCAACATTGCCTTGCAGATCGGGATAAAGGCCGAAAGCTTGTTCTGTGCAAGTTTGATCACAGCAGTCCCTGCGGTCAGCTGTTTAGCAATATCGTCACACAACTTCTGCCAGGTCGCAAGATGTTGCCCGTCCTGCGTAGAAACAAGAATCTCCGTCAGAATACCGGTGTTTTGGAAGTTGATTGCCGACAGAAGCGGGTGTGCTTCGGTGACGTCCTCGAATACCGCATCTATGACGGTTGTTGGAAGTGTTTCATCAATCAAAGTCAATGCTTGCTGTGGATTACTTGACTTCATTGCCTCAATAACTTGTTCGTAATATTTAGTTTCCTGGGAAGTAAGAACCCTTGTTCCTCTTCCTGCCAGTATCGTATTGTCTGCGGACTGTACAAGTCCTTTCGCTTCTGCCAAGACCGCCTCCTGAAGAATGTTTGTATATTCTTCAAAAGCTGAAGCGAAGGCTTCTTCATCATTGTCTTTCATTGCCTGGTTCATCTTGTTTGCAATGTCAGCCTTCTGCTGCTGAAGGGTGTCAAGATTTTTCATTGCAAAGTGCTGCAAATTTACTTTGATTCGGTTTTTCATATTATCATTCCTTTCTGCCAATTATGGCGTTAAAAAAATTGATTGTTTTATTTTCCTTTGGTGATTCTGGTTCGCCTTGTTTTTTTATCTCTGCAGTAATCCGTTCATACAGTTTTCCCGCAAGTGCATCGACGTCAATTTCGGTCGATTCTAAAACCGGAGCCAGTGTTTGTTCTGTCTGCCTTTGGCTAACCAAGGCAAATAAGGATTTCCTTGCGCTGGCGGCTGCTTTTTCTGTAGCCGCTTCTCCAATTATAGATGTAGCAAATCCTTTTTCAAGGGCATCATTTGGAAGCACCCATGTTTCAGCGTCAAGTATTTCTTTCAGTTCGTCTTCGGTAATGTTTACACAACTCTTGTAAGCCTCTATGGATGCCTGGGTAATTACATCCAGATCATCCGCATCCTTTCTGAGCTGTGCTGCGTTTCCAGCCGTGTACATCCATGCATTGTGAATCATCAGCAAAGACGAATTATTCATGATCCGCTCATCCCCAGCCATAAAGATAACGGACGCTATGCTACAAGCAAAACCATCACAGTAAGTCCTTACTTTTGCTTTGTGGTTCCGAAGCATATTGTAGATGGCCAAACCTTCCGCAACTTCTCCGCCATATGAATTGATGTGGACATTGATTGTTTCAACCTTGGTGTCGAGTTCATTCAGTTCCTTCGATAAGGTATAGCTGGATACATCGCTGTCTAACCATTCCCAAGAGGTTATATCACCAAAGATGTATATGTCCGCTTCATTACCATTCGTTTCAAGTGCATAGTATTTATTCAATCTGTCTCACCTCCTTTTAAGGCCTTCAATGCTTCTTCAAAAGGCATATAGTTTCGAGTTATAAAGTGTTCATTGGCCCAATCTTCTTCAATAACCGGTTCACCAACTAACTCACGGATGTCATTCACACAAAACGCTCCGGAAGAAATCAATTTGTCTATCGCTGTGGATACACTCAACAGATCAACGTGCTTCATGGTCTTGGTGTCAATTTTCAAGTATGTTCCCTGGCTAAACCCTGCATATCCATTCCGTTTGCGGTTGATTTCTTCTTGTATCATATCCACAAGAGAATCGATGCAAAACGTAAGCAACTGGTCTACAGCTTTTGATGTGTCCTGAACATCTCCTCGAAGCAAGGCCGGGGGAATGCCAAAAGCTCTGGCAGTGAAGTCTGATATATCATCAACCAGTGCCTTTATATCGCGGGTGCTCTCCGATGAATACGTCTTTTTTTCGAGCTCTTTCCACTCTTGCCCTCTACCTAAAGGCAGGGCTGCGCTGTCGCCATCCAACCACTTTTTAATTTTTTCGTTAATTAGCTTGTCAAAAGCATCCCTTTCAGGTGTCCCGGCAACCGGCAAGGTGTCATACTGAAATATCCCTTTTGTTCCTCGGCTTTTTTGGTACGCTTTCATGCTGTATGTAATTAGCTTCGAGTAGCTATTATACAGCCCGTCAACTACCTTTTTCGTGTCACTCTCTGTCAGATTGAAATATAAAACCTCTGACTGAGCGAAACTCCGGTCAAATGTAAAATCACCTACCTGCACCTGGGTAAATACATCTTCATACAGCGCATATGGCTTTCGATTAAAGTTGTCCGCTACAAGCAACTGCCCGCTTTGGTCAATTACAAGGCACTCGTTGTTCCGATACAATTTTGAAATTAGCTTATGGATGAACACGCTTGAGTTTTGGTTTTTGTTTGGCTCCAAGTTCCAAAGGTAATACTCGCGTCCCTTTTCTTCCTTGCCCTTCGTGAATGTCTTAAACTCACATTTGCTGACGGCATTTGCAACCAAGTTTACAGCGGACAAAAAAGCCAACTCTCGGATGTATATATCTCCGACAAGATCCTCGTACTCCTCAAACAAGTCCCCGTTATAACTTACAGAGACCGGGCCGCCAAATCTATCTACCAGCCAACTTATTAAGCCCAAATTATCACCCTCTTTCTATTATGTGATCACGGGCAAGTCGTCATATGCGCTTTGCCCGGTGCCAAGTTCGTCCTCAACTACCATACTTGCGACTAAAGCAATAAATGGGTCTGTTTTTCTGCTCTTTGCCTCGATTTTTGCAAAGTAAAAGTTTCCGGTGTCCGTTCCCTCTTTTTTGCCAGACCGGACACGCTTTGTGTTGTTCGTTGCCCACCGTAACGCCGGGTTGTCGCCCCATACAAAAAACTGCTTATTAAAGCAGCTTTCAATCACGGGCTCAACCTTCATAATGTCGCGTGGCCTGACAAGATATACATTTTTCCGCTCTTTTGGGTCGAACCCTATTTTCTCAAGGGCGTCTTTCAATAACGCATACCGGTAATTATCAAGAGCAATTATCTTGAGATTATATTTCTGTGCTGTCTCTGAGATGTAATCCGTCAGCAGTTCCGGTGATATCTCCACATCGTCAACCGGTACGCATGTATCCCATATTCGCCACGGAGCCTTTATCCTTGACAGTTCCGGGTTTTGAGTGCAAATCCAGTACCTGCCGAAATCATAACGCAAGTCACCTTTTCGGAAATGGAAGTTGACTGCCGCCCAATCTCGCAACGACGCATAGTCAATGCCTACAGTACAATCCCATCCAGTCAGATCCGGCAGCGGCCTATTTGTTGCCTTGATATTATCCCACTCGGTTACCTGCAACTCCCTGTTTTCCTTCGGCCAGTTCATACGCTTGGTATAAAACTCTTCCTCTATAGCTGGTTTATATTTCATTTCTATAAATTGCTGCTCCATCTCAAGTCTAAGTGTTGCCAAATACTTTAATGATGGATTAGCCTTGTGCCACATATTAGGATCTTTGGCTTCTTCCTCTGCATCAATTCTATATATTAGTGGAAGCCATCTTAAATCTTTGATTATACCTTTTAGGATATCTCTAGTTATTGCCAACATATCATCTAGGACACCTTCACGAACATTTCCTTGAGTAGTAATGTAAAATGTCCTAGCGTGTTTTCGTTTACCAAATCCGGAGGTAAATACTTTTATTTGATCATAGTTTTCATATTGATGTACCTCATCGAATATTAAGCATCCAGTACGCTTGCTATCCTTCGTTTTAGCATTGCTTGTATTAAACTTAATATAAGATTTTGTAATAAGGTTCACAATTTTTACTAGCGATTTGTAAAAAAATTTCTTCGATTTTGCCCAGGTTCTTTCAAGCACATGATAAATATCTTCAAAGGATGTTTTTGCTTGATCCTCAGCATTTGCAACGATATCAATATTGTATCCTTTAATACCATGATAATGAGTTGTCAGATACCACGCGATAGGGCTTATAAAACCATTCTTACCATTACCCCTACCCTCCATGATAAAGATAGTACTAAACACAACGGTATCATCAGATTTATAAAAGCAGTGGATACATGCCGTTACAAATAGTTCCCAATCAAAAAGAGATATCTCAAAATATCTCTCCATCAGTTCAACTGCTTTATCGATCTTTTTTGTGTCTATAAATACGTCCGGATTATTAAGTTTGCTCTCAACGTAATCCATCGCCAAAAGGATTTCTTTTCCGACGATATTTTTTCCGCTGCGGCAGTCGTCTATATACTGGTCTATGTATGGGTGATAATCTTTTTGTCTACATTTCAATATCTCCATCAGACTCACCATCCGTTCGGGATGGCTTTATGCCCAACTCGTTTAATATTTTTAGCATCTGAGCATTTGTCTTATTGAGTTCAGAGATGGAATCATTTTTCTTATGTCCTTCTTGACCTCCACCATTACACCAATAGACAGACACCCCCCTTAGCTTAATATCTTTGATCAACTTGTTTTTAATTTCCCACAACGACATATAATCATTGACAAGATCTATATAGTATTTTCCGTATACTCCGTTGCGATCCAATTGGTCAAGCAAGTCTTTTTTTATATCTGTTTTTTTTGCCAAATTCCCCACCTCCTTCGTGTGAGTTTTTCAAAGTTTATATCTTGTCTAC
>ENA-UOOR01004699-UOOR01004699.1-fermentation-metagenome-genome-assembly--contig:-NODE-4699-length-10630-cov-2.357352_pt1 | contig 10630 bp, 9 predicted proteins | sample MGYA00245780_ERZ724029 | MGnify/ENA primary metagenome ERZ724029 (study PRJEB28704, sample SAMN03018315) | fermentation metagenome | biome: anthropogenic terrestrial biome; feature: soil; material... | reverse complement strand
AAGAGATAGACCTTGACAAAATTGATTACATAATAGCAAATCACAGTGAAATTGATCACAGCGGAGCACTACCGCTGTTGCTTTCGGAAATACCGAATACTCCCGTATATTGCACAGCTAATGGAGCTAAGATTTTAAAAGGACATTATCACGAGGACTGGAATTTTGTAACGGTAAAAACCGGAGATACCCTTGATATAGGTGAAAGCAAGCTTACTTTTGTAGAAGCCAGGATGCTTCACTGGCCGGACAGCATGTTTACGTACATGTCAGGTGAAAACATACTATTCAGCAATGACGCTTTCGGACAGCATTATGCCTCGGAACTGATGTACAATGATCTGGTAGACAATGCTGAATTGTATCAGGAAGCAATAAAATACTACGCAAACATATTGACACCTTTTAGTGCCTTTGTAACCAAGAAAATCGAAGAGGTTTTAAGCTTCAACTTACCGGTGAACATAATTGCTCCCAGCCATGGGATAATCTGGAGGGATAATCCGGTGCAGATTATTCAGAAATATATGGATTGGGCAAATGACTACCAGGAAAATCAGATTGCAATAGTATATGATACAATGTGGAATGGGACAAGAAGGATGGCTGAAGCTATAGCGGAAGGAATCCGGTCTGTTGATAAGGATGTGGCAGTAAAGTTATTTAATGCAGCTTATTCTGATAAAAACGATGTAATAACGGAAATATTCAAGTCCAAGGCAGTGTTATTAGGTTCTTCCACTGTAAATAAGAGTATAATGCACGCAGTGGGCGGAATGTTGGATATGGTGAAAGGATTGGGATTTAAGAATAAAAAAGCGGCAGCCTTCGGCTCATATGGATGGAGCGGGGAATCAGTGGCAATACTTAATGAAAGGTTAAATGCCGCAAAATTTGAAGTAGTAAGCGACGGATTAAAAGAACTGTGGAATCCGGATAAAGACGCAATAATAAGATGCGTGCAGTTTGGAGCGGATTTTGTAGGAAAACTATAACTCGGAACTTTTCACAAAGATACTGCGTCAAAATAGTGCAGGTCAAAATATACGGTGTCTTTGAAGGGAGAGTTATACTGATTAATATGTCAAAGAAAATATTTTTTTTAAGATTTGTTTCAATAATTATGGCTGCTGCTTTGCTTTTGGGTGCCGGCTTGCTGACAGGATGCACAGCGGTTACAGATGACAAAATAGAAGATAGCAATAATGAAGTCAATAACCCGCCTGCTGTAGAGGAAAGCAAGCAGGATAAGATAATGGCTGAGTTTATGACATTTGCGGAGGGAAATCCAAAACCTGATGCGATAATTGAGTTCATGGACAAAAATATTGCAGAGGTATCAAAGGATAATGCATCAAGGATGCTTGATGAACTGGAAAAGTCATTGAAGGACAACTTGCAGGGTTTGGAGGAAGAATACTACAGCACAGCAGTACAAGAGGCCATGTACAATGCGTACAAATCGGAATTTGATCTGAGCAAGCTGGACAGCATACAGGACTCAGAGGTTAAAGGCCTCCTGGAAAAAACCAAGGCGATGGGTTATAAGGTTGAAACAGCAGAAGGCATGTTTTTCCCTATTATTAACTATGAATTTCTTAAGAGGTTCAGCCCTTATGCCGGGGCTGACATGAAGGATTATATCGATATAATGGCAGTAGAGAGCAACAAAGTTCCCGCAAAGGATGCAGCCCTTTTGATAGGCTGGGATGAGGTAATTGAGAGGGCGTTGGTTCAGGAAAGCTTTATAAGCAAACACAGCAGCTCTGCCAAAGTTGAAGGCATAAAGGAACTGCAAGAAAGGTATGTTACTTTCATTTTGTATGGATTGAACAATACTCCTCTTTTCAGCTACGATACAAAAAAGATCAATCCCGAAGCAAAAGAAGTTTACATCAAAGCTGTAGCCGATAATACAGACAGTGAGCTGATGAAGCTTTTGAGAAGATATATGGAAATCCTGGAGAAATCCAATTATAAGCTGTCTGAGGAAGCGGATAAGTTTAGAAAAGAAGCAGTTGATTGGCAATAAAGAAAGAGAACTTTTGCTTGAAAGAGCAAATAGTATGTGCTAAAATAATAGCAATTGAATAGCTTTCATACTGGGGGGGCTGGTAAACCAGCTGAGATAGAGAACTTGAGTCTCTGACCCTTTTACCTGATCTGGATAATACCAGCGTAGGGAAGTAACATGTTTATTGAATATAAGCATAAATCCTTATAATGGGGTTTATGCTTTTTCTTTTAACCCCCCAGTAAATAATCAATATAATATGGGGAGGTTTTTTTATGCAAACCAAAAAACTTACATTTTCTGCATTACTTGTAACAATAGGCACAATAGCAGCTAACTTGATTTACATACCCGTAGGAGCAGCCAAATGCTTTCCGGTGCAGCATACAATAAATGTACTGTCGGCTGTGATGCTTGGCCCGTGTTATGGCGTGGCCAATGCATTTCTGATTTCTCTGCTGAGAAACATGCTGGGCACAGGTTCCCTTATGGCTTTTCCCGGGAGCATGGTGGGGGCTTTTATAGCCGGAATCATGTATTTGAAATTCGGCAAGAAGCTATTTGCCGTAGCCGGAGAAATATTCGGCACAGGAATATTGGGAGGCTTGCTGGCTTTTCCCATAGCAAAATTTGTGATGGGGAATGATGCAGCAGCCTTTTACTTCATAATACCTTTCTTAATCAGCACTGTTGGCGGCAGCATCATTGGCTATATAATTTTAGGAATAATGGAAAGAAGCCATGTAATGAATAAGACAGGAGTTAATGGAGGGAATTGATATGAAAAATGTTTTGACCATAGCAGGCTCAGACAGTTGTGGAGGCGCAGGAATCCAAGCGGACCTGAAAACTTTTTCCGCTCATGGAGTTTATGGAATGAGTGTTATTACTGCAGTAACTGCTCAGAACACACAGGGGGTTCTGGCAGTGCAGGATATTTCAGTTGAATTGATAGAGAAGCAAATAAAAGCAATTTTTGAAGATATTAAGGTTGACGGATTAAAAATAGGAATGGTCTCACAAACAGACACGATAAATGCCATAGGGGAAGGATTGCGTTACTATAAGCCTTCAAATATTGTACTGGATCCGGTTATGTTAAACATAACCGGATCCAGTACAATATTTGAACTGGATCCGGTTATGGTTTCCAAAAGCGGATATCATCTATTGCAGCAGTCGGCAAAGGAGGCATTGATCAACAGCCTGGTGCCGCTGGCAACAATAGTCACGCCAAATATTCCGGAAGCTGAAGTACTTACCGGAATGAGAATCGGCAGTATTGAAGAAATGAAAAAAGCAGCCCGGATGATATTTGAAATGGGTCCCCATAATGTACTTCTAAAAGGAGGCCATCTTGATGATGATGCAACGGATATTCTGTTTGACGGAAATAAAATAAGCTGCCTGAAAAGCAAAAGGATTAACACGAAGAATACTCACGGAACAGGTTGCACTCTTTCGTCGGCTATCGCCTCCAACCTGGCAAAAGGATATTCTGTTGCAGAAGCTGTTGCATTGGCGAAGGAGTACATCACAATTGCAATCGAAAATTCCCTGTCCGTAGGCAAAGGGGTTGGACCTACAAATCATTTTTATACGTTATACAAGAAAGCTGGTATGATAGATGAATAAATCAAACAATAATCTTACTCTAATAAGCTTTACCGCTCTTTGGTTCGGGGCAGCCGTATCCATAGCCGAGATACTGACCGGAGGATTGCTTGCTCCCCTTGGCTTTAAGAATGGCATGATTGCAATAATAATCGGACATATAATAGGTACTTCGATTTTAGTGACAGGGGGGATAATCGGAACAGAAACAAGGCTTCCTTCCATAATGTCAACCGGTATATCCTTTGGCAAATACGGAGCTTATGTTTTTTCGGTACTGAATATATTTCAGCTCCTTGGGTGGACTGCAGTCATGATAATATCAGGGGCAAGGTCAGTAAATGAAATTACAAAAGCATTGTGGTCATATAACAATATTTACCTCTGGAGTGTCATAATAGGCGGGCTGATTTGCATGTGGATATTTTTTGGAAATACCGGTGTGAAAAAGCTTAACCTGATTGCCGTAGTGCTGCTTTTCATACTTACAATTCTGCTAAGTGTTGTTGTTTTTAAGAACAGTGAATTATTCAGAAGTTCAGGGGGCGGCACCCTATCCTTCGGGTCTGCTGTAGAGCTAAATGTAATAATGCCTTTATCATGGCTTCCACTGATAGCGGATTATACAAGGTTTGCAAAAAGAAAAGGGGATGCTGTTATAGGAAGCTTTCTGGGATACTTTACGGGAAGTACATGGATGTATACAATCGGTCTTGGCGCTGCTATTGCAACAGGAAACTCAGATCCCGGGGCAATGATGCTATCGGCAAACTTAGGATTCACTGCCTTGGGAATTGTGATATTGTCAACTGTAACGACTACCTTTCTTGATGCAAATTCGGCAGGAGTGACATTTTTGAATATATTCCCAAAGCTGAATGAAAGAAAGGCGGCATTAGCCATGGGAGCGCTGGGGACATTAATTGCAGTAATAGTACCGATAGAACAGTATCAGAATTTTTTATATGCAATCGGTTCGGTTTTTGCACCTCTTTTTGCCATATTGCTTACTGAATACTTTATTTTGAAGGAAAACAGAAAGCTTCAGGAAGGGCTGCTTATTAACTGGGGAGCGGCAGTAGTATGGGTAATTGGTGTTATTATGTATTACCAATTCATTAAGCTTGATTTTGTGCTTGGTGTGACAGTTCCTGTAATGGTAATCACCGGATTGTTATATTGTTTGTCATGGAGGTGGACCGGAAGTTGGAAGTTATCAGAGAAGCAGCAGAACTGCTGACAAAGATAAAAGAATACAGGCCTTTAATTCATCATATAACAAATTATGTTACTATGAATGACTGTGCCAATGCTGTTCTTGCAATAGGTGGTTCCCCCATAATGGCAAAGGCCCCCTCGGAGGGCGAAGAGGTGGCGGCAATGTCAAGAGCATTGGTACTTAATATGGGGACGCCGGATAGCAATAATTTCAGATCAATGCTTCTGGCCGGTAAAATAGCAAAAGAAATGAAGATTCCAGTGGTTTTTGATCCGGTTGGTGGGGGAATAACTTCCTTTCGCAGAGAAATATGCCGTAAGTTACTTTCGGATATCAAGCCTGATGTAATCAGAGGAAATATTTCGGAAATTACTTTTTTGGCGGGTTTTGACTGTTGCTCTTGCGGAGTTGACTCTCATATGGCTATTAATGATGATGTTGAGATTGTACGGGATCTGGCGGGAAGATTAAATTGCGTGGTTGCTGCAACAGGAAGGAAGGATCTGATCTCGGACGGAAAGACTACTTATGTAATAGATAATGGACATGAAATGCTTTCAAAAATCACAGGTGCCGGATGTATGACTTCATCCCTTGCAGGTACTTTCTGCAGTATGACAGAGGACTATTTGACAGGGACTGTGGGTGGCATAATGTCTATGGGAATTTCAGGACAGCTTGCAAATGCATGTTTAATGCCGAATGAAGGCATAGGAATGTTCAAGGTGAGGCTTTTTGACAGTATGTATAATCTGAACAGGGATATATTTATGAAAGAAGGTGTGGTATATGCCGGATAAAGGGCTGGTGAACTATTCTTTATATTTGATAACTGACAGAAAAGTACTTGGAGGGAAGGAGCTTCTTAGCTGTATTGAGGATGCAATAAAGGGCGGAGTGACATTAGTGCAGCTTAGGGAAAAGAATATAAATACTTTTGATTATTATAACCTGGCTTTAAAGGTTAAAGAGCTGGTGAGGAATTACGGTATTCCTCTTATAATTAACGATAGGGTTGATATAGCATTGGCTGTGGATGCGGACGGAGTGCATCTGGGACCTGAGGATTTACCTATAGCATCTGCAAGAGAGCTTATGGGACATGATAAGATAATAGGTGCCTCTGCGAATTGCATTGAAGAAGCACTCGAATTTCAGAGACAAGGAGCAGACTATCTGGGGGTTGGTGCATTATTTCCTACTAAAACAAAAAGTAATACCGAGCATGTCACACTGACCCAATTGAAGGCGATACGGGAATCGGTACAGATACCCATTGTGGGCATCGGCGGGATAAGTATGGATAATGCTGCTTCAGTCAAAGCTGCGGGAGTTGATGGAATAGCAGTGGCCTCTGCAATCCTGGGAAGTGAGAATATAATTGAAGCCGCGCGCCGACTTAAGAGTTTATAATGTTTCCTTTGAAATATGTAGAAGTTACCGTTATAATTGATGTATAATCAGACACTAGACACTAGACGCTAGAGTTGAGAGGGGCTTCGAAGGAATACCCCATTCTGGAATCTGGAATCTGGTATCTGGAGTCTGAAGTAAAGGAGGACTATTATGTGGAAAGAGTTTAAAGCTTTTGCAATGAAGGGAAATGTAATTGATTTAGCGGTTGGTGTAATTATCGGCGGAGCCTTCGGAAAAATCGTTTCATCTTTAGTCAGTGATATAATAATGCCTTTGATCGGTTTGCTGCTTGGAAAGTTGGATTTTACCAATTTGTTCATAACACTGGGTGAAGGAAGCTTTAATACCCTTGCGGAGGCTAAGGATGCAGGGGTAGCTACCTTGAATTACGGATTATTTATTAACAATATAATTGATTTTCTTGTCATTGCTTTTACGATATTCGTTGTTATTAAGCAAATAAACCGTATTCCAAAGAAAAAGGAAGAACCTGCTCCTGTTAATACAAAGTCATGTAAGTATTGCTTTAGTGAAATACATATTGATGCGAGCAAATGTCCTCACTGTACTTCGAGCTTGAATGATTGATTATAGAAGGATTTTATACGCACGTTTGTGCGTATTTTTTTGTGCAAATTTGTTGCGATAAAGGTTATCATATTTTATAAATAATATTTCTTGATAGACATTGATAACTTTTATACAATATGCTAAAATGATAATGTAATAAATTTTCCACATTAATGGAGGGGGAAACATGAAAAAAACACTATCAATAGTTCTTGTACTGGTATTAGCACTTTCAGTATTAGCAGGATGTTCAGCACCTGCAGCACCTGCAGCGCCGGCAGCACCCGCAGTGGGAGAAGGAACAATTACTAAATTAGGTCTTGGACATATTACTTCAATTGCCAAGTCAAGTGATCTTGGGAAAAATGCAGAAGGCAAGGAAGTTCTTCCATCAGGCCAGGTTGACACAGTAATGGCTGCTGTTGGCTTTGATAAAGACGGTAAAGTTGTTTCGATAACTATTGACAATGCACAGACTAAGGTTACTTTTGATGCAGCCCTTCAGGTTACATCAGATATAAAAGCTGAGGGAAAGACAAAGGTAGAGTTGAAAGAAGAATACGGAATGATAAAGGGCTCTTCAATCGGCAAGGAATGGTATCAGCAGGCTGATGCCCTTGGACAATGGATGGTTGGCAAGTTAGTTGACGAAATAAAGGCAATGAAGACAAAGAGCAAGGATGCATCACATCCCGCAGTTCCTGACGTTCCGGAACTTACATCATCAGTTACAATAACAGTCCAGGATTATATTGCTGCGGTTGCAGAAGCATACGAAACTGCAGTTGATGTTACAGGCGGAGTAAAGGTTGGTCTCGGGACCGTTATAGCAACAGGTAAATCAAAGGGCCTCGGAAAAGATGCAGAAGGCAAGGAAGTTCTTCCCTTTGCTCAGGTTGACACAGTAATGGCTGCAACAGCCTTCGACAAAGACGGCAAGGTTGTAGGAACTGTTATTGACAACGCGCAAACTAAGGTTGCTTTCGACAATACCGGCAAAGTTACTTCAGATAAGGCAGCCGAATATCAGACAAAGGTAGAGCTTAAAGAAGGCTATGGAATGATTAAGGCATCTACAATCGGCAAAGAATGGTACCAGCAGGCTGACGCTCTTGGGAAATGGATGGTCGGCAAGTCGGTTGATGAAATTAAGGCAATGAAAACAGTAAATAAGGATGCATCACACCCTGCAGTTCCTGACGAGGCAGAGCTTACATCAGCTGTAACTATATCAGTTCAGGATTACATTGCAGCAGTAGCAGAAGCATATGCAAACGCAAAATAAGCCTTACAAATATCGGTAAGTTATTAGTCCCTCACTAAAAGTGACAGGGGGACGGGGACAGCGGGGACAGGTACCTCGTCCCAATGTGGGACATGGTACCTGTCCCCCTGTCCCTGTCCCCCTGTCCCACACAGGTGAGGGATTTTTGCATAAAACATATGTTATTTGCTATAATAGCTATGCTAATATAATTAGACCAGCTAATTTGGGAGTGATATAAATGAAAAGAAATAGCATTCTTGTTATGGCACTTATTATGTTGTCATTGATTTTTTCAGGATGCCGTAATAATCCGGAAGGTGAGTTCACTAAATACAACGATACCTTTTTTGGTACCTTTGACACAATGACACAGGTAGTGGGCTATACTAAAAGCGAGCAGGAGTTCAATGCCTATTTTGAAAAAATACATACGCGCTTTGAAGAACTGCACAAACTCTATGACATATATAATGATTATGAAGGCATAAATAATATTAAAACAATAAATGATAATGCAGGAATCAAGCCTATTAAGGTGGATAAGCATATAATAGACCTTATACAGTTTGCAAAAGAGTGGTATGAAAAAACAGGGGGACGCACCAATATTGCAATGGGTGCGGTACTTTCGATATGGCATGATTATCGTGAACTGGGAGAAGGTGACCCGGGGAATGCTAAGCTGCCGCCTATGGAAGAGCTGAGAGAAGCAAAAGATCATACGGATATTAATAAGGTAATAGTGGACGAGGCAAATAGTACAGTATACCTTTCCGACAGCAGAATGAAACTGGACGTGGGTGCTATAGCAAAAGGTTTTGCTACAGAAATAATTGTTAAGGAAATAATGACCGAAGGGTTTACCTCCGGAATAATAAGTCCCGGAGGCAATATACGAGTGCTGGGAAAGCCTCTTGATGGAATTCGGGAGCGCTGGGGCATAGGTATACAGGATCCTGACAAAATGATGGTGACGGCGGAAGAAAATCTTATTGATACCATATTTGTCAACAATGCTTCAGTGGTAAGCAGTGGAGATTATCAAAGGTATTATGTAGTTGACGGAAAGGTTATTCACCATCTGATTGATCCGGATACTCTTATGCCGGGTGAATACTACCGTGCTGTTACAATAGTCACTGAGGATTCAGGAATTGCAGACTTCTTATCAACAACAGCTTTTCTATTACCTTATGAAAAAAGCCGGCGGCTTGTAGAAAGCATTGAAAATACAGAAGCTATATGGAGTGTTGAAGCTACTGACGGAATGAAAAGGATAATGAAAAGCCATGGGGCAAGCGGCTCAAATGTGAAGTAGCTGGTGTAACAATTACCCCTTGCGATGAATATTATGGTATTATTCATCATGTTTGTAAGGGGTGGTTATGTGGAAATTTTGAGATTGGGCTCCAGGGGTCCTGCGGTAAAGCTTATACAAAGCCTGCTGATAAGGATTGGATATGATCCCGGACCGATAGACGGAATATTCGGGCAGGCTACCCGTGAAGCCGTAAGAGAATTTCAGCTGGATAACGGACTTGAACCGGATGGTGTGGTAGGCCCCGCTACCTGGAACAGGTTCGAGAGGTTCCTAATTGGTTACGACACTTATACTATACGGCCGGGGGATACCCTTTACAATATTTCAAGAAGATATTACACATCATTGAATGCTGTAATGACAGCCAATCCGGGGATTGATCCCATGAATCTCAGAATAGGGCAAGTAATCACAGTTCCATATGGCATTGATGTGGTTTTTACCGATATCGATTATACATATGAGATAATGGATAGGGACATAAGGGGACTTAAAGCGAGATACCCATTTATTCAAGTAGGTATTGCAGGGAGAAGCGTCCTTGGAAAAAATCTGTATTATATTAAACTGGGTAACGGACCCTCGGAGGTTTTTTACAACGGCGCACATCATGCCCTTGAGTGGATTACAGCTCCGCTTCTTATGAAGTTTATCGAAAATTTCGCCCGGGGGTATGCGCGAAACTCTTACATTCAGGGCTATAACATACGTGATCTTTGGAACAGAGGCAGCATTTACATTATGCCAATGGTAAATCCGGATGGAGTTGATCTGGTGCTTGAGGGGTTGAAAAGAGACAACCCGTATTATGACCGGCTACTTGCCTGGAATGATACAGGTCTGCCCTTCTCACAGGTCTGGAATGCCAATATTAGAGGAGTAGATTTGAACCGCAATTATCCGGCTTCATGGGAGGAAGCGAAAGCGCAGGAACCATCACTGGGTGTAGATGGTCCGGGTCCAACCAGATATGGAGGTCCAAGCCCGCTTTCAGAGCCTGAGACTCAGACTGTAGTCAATTTTACAAGACAGCATAATTTTAAATTAGTTATTGCCTATCATACCCAGGGAAGGGTTATATACTGGCTGTATAAGGGAATCAGACCCCCCCGGGCATTGGAGATAGTAAATATTTTTTCGGAAATTACCGGTTATGCCGTTTCGGACGTGCCGTATGAAGCTGCTTATGCCGGTTACAAGGATTGGTTT
>ENA-UOOR01004698-UOOR01004698.1-fermentation-metagenome-genome-assembly--contig:-NODE-4698-length-10632-cov-8.383946_pt1 | contig 10632 bp, 9 predicted proteins | sample MGYA00245780_ERZ724029 | MGnify/ENA primary metagenome ERZ724029 (study PRJEB28704, sample SAMN03018315) | fermentation metagenome | biome: anthropogenic terrestrial biome; feature: soil; material... | reverse complement strand
TACTTGTTTTCGGAAAGCGGATGCAAAGGTAGAAACTATTTTTGAATTCACAAAATAAAATCTGAAAATTTTTTGAAAAATATTTTCTCAACTTGATTTCCAGGCGATTCTACAACTTCAATACTTCAACTTTTGCAACTTTATTTGTTATCTCGATAACAAACCCTTTTTGATTATTACGAAAGGGCTACAAAGATAATGCATTTAATTTTATCGGCAAATTTTTTACCGATTTTTTTTGATTTTTTTTTGCATCAGAAAACTGCTTTAAATTTATTCATGCAATATCGTATGCCTGCTTTTTGATTGGATTTGAATTTTCGGTCCGCACATTATTACGTGCCATTTTGAAGAAGTTAAAATTCAAATCAGTTTCTAAAACCCGGAAAGTTCTCCGGAGAGGAAATTTATTCTACAGAAACCTGAGAGTACCGGTTGATGATTGGTTTTATCTCAAAGGACAACTTCTCTCCTTCCCTATCAACGTCAAAATTCAGGGTATCTGGAGTGTTCCAGTCAATGTATTGATTGAAATTGAACAGGTACGAAAACCCGGCCTTGTATCTCTTCTTGTCGTTTATCTCCTTAGAGACGCTGTTGTAGTGTATAATATTCCAATACATGGCATTTTGAAACCCGTTTGAATCTGTATATTTTGTAGCTGGATCGCGATATTTCATCGTTTCAGCAATAAACCGCCGGTAACTGGAAGTAAGCGATGCAGCATCGTGGTTGAAATTATGGCCCTGCACCTTCATTATAACATCTCCCGCCTTAATCCCCGAGCGGGCTGCCGGAGACCCGGCATCGACGGAAACCGCTGTTTTTAAATCGTTCAAATCGTAATTTATACCCGTATAATTAAAACGTAGATATTTCACGTGATAAGTGGCTCTTTCCAGGTTCCCTGAATTGGGGAATTTACGCAATATCAAAGGGAGGTTCATCTCCAGATAGTCCAGTAACCCGTAGTTATCACTCAGTTTTTCTTTCACCTCGCTCTCCCAGACTAGCATCGATCTGCCGGGTTCCGTAAATTTCCGGTCATAAAACCGGTAGCCAAACTCCAGGTCGTACATTACATCATCAATCCTTACAGGCTGAGTGGGATCAAAAACAGGAATCTTAACCATCCGGTTGTTACGGATATCGAACCTCCAGGTTCCGGGGTAGGTTCCACGAGTCGGCGAGTCCGTCTTGAACATGGGATTATTCTGATAACTGTAAAAGGTTTGAATGATAAAATCAGGATCTTCACTGTCTCGCTTAAGACCGAGCTGAGACAGCACCCTCACAAATATTGAATTAATACGCTCGTCCAGTTCCCGCGAACTTGCATCGGAAGGCGCAAAATCATAGGTCCGGTAATTAAAGAAGTCGGCATCAGGATTTATGGCCGTCTTTACCGGAATAATGAATTTCCGGTCTTGAACATCCTCCAGGCTATAAAACGAAAAAACAGGAGCCAGCTGTGCTTCACTCAGTCCGTTCCTCGGCCTGCAATCCTTGGCAATGTGCATCGGCTTGAACGACGCTTCGAAGTTGCGGACGGATATCGACATATCGGAAGACTTCTCCATAAACCACGACATTATGGTATGGGACGGCTTCAGGTAGGTTCCGTTTCCGTTCACTTCAAGAATAATGTCGTTGGTTTTTAAGCCGGCTTTTTCAGCGGGTGACCCGGGAGTAACCTCTGTCACGACAGGTTCATTATTGCCCCAGTTGGGATTGTTGCTTATTTTAAACGAGAATCCCAGGTTACAGGTGGTCTGATCATTTTGAGAAAAAACGGCAACGGATATTAGTAGAATAATGCATGCAGGTAATATTCGTTTCATCGCAGTATCGTTTATCAAACAACAAAGATACGTTTTTTTTCTGATTGGAAACTGCGAGTCGCTTATTTTGAGAAAAAATGAAACTAAATGTTCATAAATTCCGTTATCTTTGTGCAAATAAGATAAGAAAAAACGGATAGGTATGATATTGGACAACATAGAAAATGCACCCAATTATTTTGGGTTGAATCCCTTGTTTGAAAAGGCTTTCGAGTATGTTAGAGAATTGGATTTGAATAATTTGCAGGAAGGGACTACCGAGATAGAAGGGCTATACCTGAAAGCGTCGGCCGTGAAGACCGTCTTGAAAAGCAAAACAGAAGCTAAGCTGGAAATTCACAGAAAATTCATCGACATACAGATCCCTATCGCCCGGGAAGAAATTTTCGGATGGAAATCCTTGAAAAACCTGAAAGAACCGGCGCAGGAATACGACAGTCAAAACGACTTTCAACTGTTTGACGATGAACCGTCCACTTTCGTCCACGTGCGCCCCGGCGAATTTGTTATTTTTTCGCCCGAAGACGCACACGCCCCGCTTATCGGCGAAGGCATCACCCGAAAACTCATCCTGAAAGTTGCTGTTTTATAACTATTTTAATTGTCGAGTAATTCATGTTGGATATTGTAAAAAATGACCCTTGGCTTAAACCTTTTATCCGAAGCATAGAAGACCGGAACAACCGCTTTTTGAGAAAAGAAAAAGAGTTGACGCGAAACGGGAAAATCGGGTTATCGGACTTCGCCACCGGACATCTATACTTTGGGCTACACAAAACAACTACCGGATGGGTTTTTCGGGAGTGGGCACCGAACGCTACCGATATTTTTCTAATCGGTACTTTCAGCAACTGGCAACGGATGGAACCGTACCGGTTGAAAAAATTGGAAAACGGTGTCTGGGAAATAAAAATTCCGCAGGAACAGATTCATCACCAAGACTTGTACAAACTCTTTGTCAGCTGGGAGGGCGGAACCGGTGAACGGATTCCCGCCTGGAGCCGCAGGGTTGTACAAGACGCGCAAACACATATATTCAGTGCACAGGTATGGGAGCCTGAAACGTCCTACTCTTTCAGGATAACCGATTTTAAACCCGACACATCACCGCTCCTAATTTATGAATGTCACGTCGGGATGGCTACCGCAGAAGAAAGGGTGGGCACCTACAACGAGTTCAGGGAGAACGTGCTGCCGCGGATCAGGAATAGCGGTTACAATGCGATTCAATTAATGGCTATTCAGGAGCATCCCTATTACGGCTCGTTTGGCTACCACGTATCCAATTTCTTTGCTCCTACGTCGCGTTGCGGCACACCCGATGAACTTCGTCAATTAATTGATGCTGCGCACGAAATGGGAATCGCTGTGATTATGGACATTGTACATTCGCATGCGGTGAAGAACGAAATGGAAGGGATTGCCCGTCTTGACGGTTCATACGACCTCTATTTTCCAAGCGATCCCGTTCGCAGAAACCATCCGGCATGGGATTCGCTTTGCTTTGATTACGGCAAAAACGAAGTACTCCATTTCCTGCTTTCAAACTGCAAATACTGGATGGAAGAATATCGATTCGACGGCTTCCGTTTTGATGGGGTAACCTCCATGTTGTATTACAGCCATGGCCTGGAAGAAAGTTTCACCCGGTATGACGATTATTACAACGACAGGCAGGATCCCGATGCCATCTGTTACCTGACACTGGCCAACAAGCTCATTCACGAAGTAAATCCCAATGCCATTACCATTGCCGAAGAAGTGAGCGGCATGCCCGGCCTGGGATTAGACATAAAATCGGGGGGGTACGGTTTTGATTACCGGATGGCAATGAATATCCCCGATTTCTGGATCAAAACCATCAAGGAACGAAAAGATGAAGAGTGGCATCCCACAGCCATCTGGTGGGAAACGACCAATCGTCGTGCCGACGAAAAAACAATCTCTTACGTGGAAAGTCACGACCAGGCATTGGTAGGAGACAAGACCATTATTTTCAGACTAATAGATGCCGACATGTATTGGTTCATGTCGAAGCTGATAAGCAGCTCGTTCCGGGTTGACAGGGGTATGGCGCTACACAAAATGATCCGGCTGGTTACTGCTACCACCATCAACGGAGGCTACCTGAATTTTATGGGCAACGAGTTCGGTCATCCGGAATGGATTGATTTTCCACGCGAGGGGAATAACTGGTCTCACAAATATGCCCGACGCCAATGGCAATTGGCTGATGACCAAAACCTCAAGTACCATTACCTGGGCGACTTTGACAAAGCGATGATCAATCTTATAAAGTCTATCCCCGGCTTTCAGGCCACGCCTATCACGAAAATATGGGACAAGGACGGCGACAACGTACTGGCCTATATGCGAAAAAAATTGTTGTTTGTCTTCAACTTCCATCCGGAAAAATCGTTTAGCGATTACGGCATGCTGGTTCCTGAAGGCGAATACAGTATTATCCTCAACACTGACGACCGGCGGTTCGGCGGTTTCGGACTCAACGACGATACCGTTCATCATTTCACGCATTACGATCCTATATACGCAAAAGAGGGAAAAGGCTGGATCCAGACATACCTGCCTGCCCGTTCGGCCCTTGTGTTAAAGAAATTATGACTCCTTGTCCCTCAAGGGATCTCGGAAAATAATCTTACTAAAACGTCGCATTTTCTTCGTTTACGATTCGGAAAATCCGGGACCAGCAAGAAAAGTTGTTTTAACAAATTTATAACAATGAATACTAACGCTAATAAACTGCACGCCGCCCAATCTCCTGAGAAAGGTTTAGGGGCAGCCTTATATCCTTTAAAGTTTAAACCGATCCTCAGACCGATGATTTGGGGCGGTTCCGATATCTGCAAATTTAAAAATATTGAGCCTGTACAAGACGGTATAGGAGAAAGTTGGGAGATATCGGGCGTGAGAGGCAGCTTGTCCGTTGTCGACAATGGTGAGTTAGCGGGAAAATCGATCGATGAAGTTCTCCGGATCAACAGAGACCGGCTAGTGGGGAAAAAAGTATATGAAAAATTTGGCGACACCTTTCCACTCCTGATTAAATTTATTGATGCGCGTGACGATCTTTCCATTCAAGTTCATCCGGACGATAAGCTGGCAAAAGAACGACACAACTCTTTCGGAAAAACAGAAATGTGGTACGTGATAAAAGCAACATCCGATGCATACCTCTATTCAGGGTTTTCGACCCCGATAACCTCCGGAGAATATATTGAAACCATAGAGAACAACACCTTTACCGATAAACTTAAAAGATACAACGTAAAAACAGGCGATGTGTTTTTCCTGCCCGCGGGCAGGGTACATGCCATCGGAGCAGGATGCTTCATTGCCGAAATTCAGCAAACATCAAACCTCACATACCGCATATACGATTACAACAGAAAAGACGCACAGGGAAACTTGCGCGAGTTGCACACGGAATTAGCAAAAGAAGCAATCGACTACCGGGTGTATGGTGACTATCGAACCGAATACTCTGCACGCCCCAACCAACCGGTAAAACTGGTTTCGTGCGAATACTTCACGACTACCCTGTTGGAAATGGATATCCCGATGACTCGGCACTACAAGGCTCTTGACTCTTTTGTGATCTACATTTGTATGCAGGGACATTGTACGCTGAAAGACAATAAAGGGAATTCGCTTTTTATCGGGCAAGGAGAGACCGTGCTGGTTCCGGCCGATACCGAATCAACCTTAATTATTCCCAGTGAAACGACAAAGATATTGGAAACATTTATAAAATAGCTTCACCTGTACGTTTATGCGCGGTATTTTATTGATAAATATTGGAACTCCGGCTACCTGCAGTAAAGAAGCCGTAAGAAAATTTGTGGGTGATATGCTGAGCGATCCGCTTGTTACCGGTAAGCCTGGATGGGTTTCCAGCTTTCTGGCAAAAAAAATCGTTGCTCCGGCTTCATCCGGCAGGTCGTTTAAAAAATACAACCAAATCTGGCGAAAAGGAGAGCCTGAGGTCTCTCCCATGATTTATTTCATGCGGAAACTGGCCCAATCGCTGGAAGAGAAAAAAAACGTCCCCGTGGAAATTGCCATGCGATACGGTGAACCGGCGATTGAGCAAGCGTTGAAAAACCTGGAAAAAAAATGTCCGCTCCTCCACGAAGTTGTGGTATTCCCCATGTATCCGCATTACGCCCAATCCACCACAAAAACAACAATTGATGAAATCGGAAGAATTTTTTACAAACGACCCCATTCCTATCGGTTAAAACTCGTTGAGCCCTACTTTAATCATCCGGCGTTTATACATGCTCTTGTAAAAAACGCCGAGCCCTACCTGAAAGATATCGACAAACTGGTATTCAGTTATCATAGCTTACCCGTTCACCAGGTAGAAGAAGCCTGGAAAAAGGGAAAAGAGTTCGACTACGTGTACCAGTTGAAAGAAACCAATCGGTTGTTTTGTGAAAAGCTCAACATCCAATTGCAATATACGTTTCTTCTGTATGCATCACAACGCGGCAACAATTGGCTGAAACCTTTTTTAGATACAGATATTTCCGATTTGCCCCGGCTGGGATGGAAGAAAGTAGCAGTAATTGCCCCCGGCTTTCCGGTGGATAACCTGGAGACATTGTTCGACATCGACATTCAAGCTCGCAAACTGTTTATGAAAGCCGGAGGCGAGAGTTTTATCTTTGTTCCTTCGCTTAATAATTCCGATGAATGGATAGAAGCGATTTGGAAAATAACCGTAGGAGTTTAAGATACAATGAAACATTTTTATTTGCTTTTTCTGTACACGCTTTGTTCATTTTCTGTGCTTTCGCAAGCGCCAAAGAATCTGGAGAGCGAATTGGTTCTGCTCAACGTGAAAACCGGAAAGGAGAAAGTCATCTTGCGGGAGAAACGCCATTTCGAAGCACCTAACTGGTCCCGAGACGGGAAATACCTCATAATCAACTCCGGTGGAAAATTGGAAAAAATATCGGTTAAAGGTGAAAAGCTCGGCATTATCGATACCGGACCTGCTGACCGATGCAACAACGATCACGGTCTTTCATTCGACGGCAAATGGCTGATTATAAGTCATAACGACTCAAGAGTCACGTCACCGGGAGGAAGTTCGCGTATCTTTATTCTTCCCTCGAACGGCGGCATCCCCCGATTAATCACCGCTGGTCATCCGAGTTACTGGCACGGCATCAGCCCCGATAATCAGTGGGTTGCTTATTGCGCCATGCGTAACGGCCAGTGGGATATTTACAAAACCCACGTTATCATTGACGAAGAGATCAGGTTGACAGACGCCGACGGATTAGATGATGGTCCGGAGTACAGCTACGACGGACAATGGATCTATTTCAACAGCCACCGTACCGGACGAATGCATATCTACCGGATGCGTCCCGATGGAAGCGAACAGACCCAACTAACCTTTGACGAGTACGATAACTGGTTCCCGCATCCCGGTCCCGACAACAAAAGCATCGCTTATATCGCCTATATCGAAGACCAGAAAGGAGGACATCCGTTCGGAAAAGACGTAAAACTTCGCTTACTGGATATGGTATCAAAGAGTGTCCGCGACCTGACCCCCGTTTTTTACGGCGGACAGGGAACGATCAATGTGCATAGCTGGTCGCCTGATGGCAACAGCATTGCTTTTGTAAGGTATACCGATAACGACTGACGACATGAAATACGGAAAAGTAAAAGATCCAACGGGCATAGATTTCAGAATTCCCGCCGATGACAAAGCAACCCGGGGAGTTTTGAAGAACGTGCCGGAAAACAGGTTCGAAACATATATTGGTTGTGCGAAATGGAACAAAAACGACCTGAAAGGTTTTTATCCTAAAGGAACAAAAGACGAGCTTACCTATTATTCACGGCAGTTCAACTCCATTGAGATGAACTCCGTATTTTACAATATGCCAAAAGCAGAACAAGTGGTAAAATGGAAAAACAAAACTCCGGACGGATTCAAGTTTTTTCCGAAAATTACGCAATCCATCAGCCACATGCGCAGGTTGGACAATGTAGAAGAATTGACGGCCATCTATTGCGATGCGATCTCGCACTTCGAAGAAAAACTGGGCATCTGTTTTCTGCAACTGCACGAGAATTTCGGCGTCAAGGGATTTGACAAACTGAAAGCTTTTGTTGCGGATTTTCCGAAAGTGATTCCGTTGGCAGTGGAAGTGCGCAGTCCGGAATGGTTTTCTGACAAGACAGTCTGGAGCGAGTACTGCAATTTTCTGGAAAAACACAAGACTGCCAATATCATTGTAGATACTGCCGGCCGGCGCGACATGCTTCACATGCGATTGACCACCTCTACGGCTTTTATTCGTTTCGTGGGGTGTAATGCCGATGAAATTGACCGCAAGCGTATCGATGACTGGGTTGACCGCATTGAAAAGTGGCACAGGGAAGGGTTACGGCATCTTTACTTCTTCGTCCACCAAAATGTAGAGGTATCGTCACCGCTTCTTTCCGCATACCTGATAGAAAAACTGAACAAAAGGCTCCACCTCCATTTACATGTTCCCCAAATGGCCGGTGAGCAGGGACAATTATTTTAAAACAGATACTCAAACTTTATGATTAAATCCGTTACAAAGTTTTTATTCGCAGCAAGTATGATTGTACTTCCGGTTGTTACGCCGGCACAGCAAAAACCGGTAAAAATTGGCATTGCGGGCTTAACCCACGATCACATTCATGGACTCCTGGGAAGAAAAGAGAAAGGCGATATTGTTATCGTTGGCATTGCCGAACCGGACAGCGGACTGGTGGAAAGATTAGTGAAAAGGTACGGTTTCGACAAAAAAATGGTCTTTTCAAGTATTGATGAAATGCTCCGCAATACCGAACCCGAAGCGGTAATGGCCTACAACGATATTTTCGGACACCTGGAGGTGGTGGAGAAATGTGCTCCGAGAGGCATACACGTTATGGTTGAAAAACCGCTTGCCGTTAGTGCGACACATGCCGACAGAATGGCCGCACTTGCCAGAAAATACCATATTCATTTGTTGACCAACTACGAAACAACCTGGTACGGAAGCAACATCGAAGCCTATAAAATCGCAAACGAAGAAAAACAGATCGGGGAGATTCGTAAGATTGAATTTCATACCGGGCATCAGGGACCGGTAGAGATTGGCTGTAGCAAGGAGTTTCTCGCCTGGCTTACCGACCCGGTGCTGAATGGCGCCGGAGCGCTGAACGATTTTGGCTGTTACGGGGCTAACCTTTCCACGTGGCTCATGCAAGGCGAAATACCCGTTTCCGTTACAGCCGTTACACATACCAACAAACCACAGGTTTATCCAAACGTGGATGATGAGGCCAGCATCGTCGTACAATATTCCGATAAACAAGTTGTTGTCCAGGCATCATGGAACTGGCCTTACAACCGGAAAGAAATGAAGCTTTACGGACAATCTGGATATGTTTTCTGTAAAGATGCTGAAAACATGACTCTGTTTAAAACCAACGAAAAGAAAGTAACAGAAAGGATTGCACCGGCACTAAACGCAGAGAGGAACGATGCTTTTTCTTATTTTGCCCGTGTAATTCGAGGAGAAATTAACCCTCAACCGTACGACCTGTCTGCTTTGCCCAACAACGAAGTAGTGGTAAAAATCCTGGAACTGGCAAGAAAATCTGCTGAGAGTGGGAAAACAATTACGTGGAAAGAATATTTCAACTAAATCCTATGTTTCACCACAATTCATTTTCGCCTCACAGCAACCCGCTCAACATCCCGCCATCCACCTGAATGGTGGTTCCGTTTATCGATTTGGCCTGTTCTGAACACAGATAGCAAACCAAGTTGCCCAACTCCTGCGGATCCATATAGCGTTTGTGCGGAAAATCCAGAATGGCTTTCTGTTCATACTCGTTCGTGGAAATCCCTTCGGCCTCTGAGCGGACTTTCATCAACTGCATTACCCTGTCGGTCTTAAAATAGCCGGGAGAAACGTTATTGATGGTTATTCCGCTGGAAATAACCTCCTTGCTGATGGTCTTGGCAAAACTCACTACCGCTGAGCGGAAAATATTTGACAGCACCATGTTCGGAGCGGGCTCCTTCACAGTGACGGAAGTGATGTTTACAATCCTGCCCCACCCGTTCTTTTCCATGAAAGGCAGACAACCCTGAATCATCCGGATATTGTATTTCAGCACCGAACGGTATGCATCATCCAAATCATCCGAAGTTACATCCCGAAAAGTTCCCGGCTTAGGTCCGCCGGAATTGTTGATCAAGATATCGATTTTGCCAAATTTTCGAATGGTCTCACCGATAATCCGCTGATTATCCTTACCAGACGCCATATCAACCGACAAAGCCAACACCTCAACACCCAACGATTCAATCTCGCTTTTGGTTTTCTGCAAAGCTTCTTCCTGGCGGGCACACAACACAATGTTCACGCCCTCTTTCGCTAACGCTAATGCACACGCTCTCCCCAACCCTTTACTGCTTCCGCCGATAATGGCCACTTTACCTCTTATGTCAAGATCCATACACTTTTTTTCTTTAATAACGCTTAATCAACGTTCTTGTTTTATATTTCATCGATGATAACCAAAAAACAGCTATTTTTCGTATCTTTGCACATCAAAAAAAAGGATAATTACAACCGTTTCGGCACTACAGGCCTGCAAAATCCGTAACCCGAAACGCGTAACCCGTAGCCCAACTATGTCAAAACAATTTAAACGCACACTGATCACATCGGCATTGCCATATGCAAACGGGCCGGTTCACATCGGACACTTAGCG
>ENA-UOOR01004696-UOOR01004696.1-fermentation-metagenome-genome-assembly--contig:-NODE-4696-length-10634-cov-2.998677_pt1 | contig 10634 bp, 12 predicted proteins | sample MGYA00245780_ERZ724029 | MGnify/ENA primary metagenome ERZ724029 (study PRJEB28704, sample SAMN03018315) | fermentation metagenome | biome: anthropogenic terrestrial biome; feature: soil; material... | reverse complement strand
AATGGACGATCGACAAGCTTTACGAGATGGGAAAGAAAGTAAGTGAATCGAACAAGGGCCTTCCTCAGGTAACATACGAGAACGGAACCTTCGGTTTAATCACCCAGACCTATGACGGAATCGCAAGCATGATTTCTTTCAATCAGAAGATGATAACAAAGGATGCCGATGATTATCCGATTTTGAATATTCAAAACGAGGAAACCTACGATAAATTCGAAAAGGTATTCAACCTTATGACCGACACCAACAACTCCCTCATCGCAGAGAAGCTCGAGTCAAAGTGGTCGACAGCTGTGTACGATAAGGCTAACAGCGCATTTTTCAGTGGAAGAGGACTCTTCCAGTACAACAAGCTCGCCTATGTGCAGAAGATTATAGACGCTGATGTGGAATTCTCATACGGTGTTCTTCCCCTGCCTAAGTATGACGAGAACCAAGAGAAATATTATGCAGCCTGTACAACCTATATGGCACAGTTCCTCGCAATTCCTATTACAGTTCCGACAGCCGACCTTGAGATTATCGGATATGCGCTTGAGTTGATGGGATATTACGGAAAGGAGCTCTTAACCCCCGCTTTCTATGAAATCACAATGAAAGCAAAGAAGATGGATGATGCCCAGAGTGAGGAGATGCTCGATATAATTTTCGGAAACAAAGTTTTTGACCTCGCATCGGTATTCAATTACGACAACGCACTCTATTTATATACAAACATTATCGGCAGCGGTACGAATACCCTCGCCTCCTCGGCGGAATCAAGAGCGACTGCAATTCAAAAAACCGTTGACGATTCAATAGAGAAATTCAAGGCGATAGAGCAGTAATAAATACATCTTATAGGAGTAAAAGTATGAAAATGACCTTCCGCTGGTACGGCAAAAGCGATCCTGTACCGCTCGAATACATATCGCAGATTCCTATGATGGACGGTATCGTTTCCGCCGTATACGATGTCGCCCCGGGAAAGGTTTGGAGCGTCGAGAGCATAACCGCGATTAAGAAAGCCGCGGAAAGGCACTCACTGAGCTTTGAAGTCGTCGAGAGCGTACCCGTACACGAGGACATAAAGCTCGGCAAACCCTCAAGGGACGGATATATAGAAGCATACAGGGAGAATATACGCCGTCTCGGTAAAGCGGGGGTAAAGGTTATATGCTATAACTTTATGCCTGTTTTCGACTGGCTGCGTTCGGAGCTTGAGTATAAAAACCCTGACGGTTCGTCATCCCTTATATATCGTCAGGAGCAGGTCCTTGCGATGAACCCGAAATCGGGGAGCCTTTCGCTCCCCGGCTGGGACGCAAGTTATACAAAGGAAGGGCTTTCCACGCTTCTTGACGAATATTCTGATATCGACAGCGAGGCGTTGTTTTCAAACCTTAAATATTTTCTCGACGCGGTAATCCCCATCTGTATCGAATACGACGTAAAGATGGCTATACACCCGGACGATCCGCCGTGGGATATTTTCGGTCTGCCGAGAATTATCACAGACGAGAAGAATCTCGACCGCTTCCTTTCACTCAATAACTCCCCTTTTAACGGTCTTACACTCTGCACAGGCTCTCTCGGCTCGTCGCCGCATAACGATATTCCTAAGCTACTTCGCAAGTACAGCTCGATGGGCAGGGTTCATTTTGTCCACGCAAGGAATATAAAGCATATCGGGGAGAATGATTTTAACGAGACCGCACATCCGAGCGGATACGGTTCTCTTGACATGTATGAGATAATGAAGGCGCTTTACGACACCGGCTTTGACGGTTATGTGCGCCCCGACCACGGCAGGATGATATGGGGAGAGCACGGAAAACCCGGTTACGGCCTTTACGACCTTGCTTTAGGTGCTGTATATCTATCGGGGTTGTGGGAAGCGATACAAAAATCGCATAAAAAATAAGCTTCGGGTTAACTTATACTACATAGAAATGGAGTTCGTATGATTGTAAACGAGCAAATAAAGCAGGTTGCAAGCAGGATATCCTACCTGAGGGAAACACTGGATATGACAAGGGAGCAGATTGCCGCCGCTATTGATATGAGCATTGACGATTACATCCGGTATGAAAACGGCACGAAAGATATTCCCGTCAGTATGATATACTCAGTTGCCGCCGTGCTCGGAATCGATGCTACCGAGCTTCTTACCGGTGAATCTCCCAGAATGAAGGAATACGCAGTCACCAGAAAAGGTCGGGGTGTCGGAGTTGAGCGTTACAAGGGATATGCTTTTGAATCCCTTGCCTACAATTATATCGGCAGAGACAAGGAACCGATGATAGTTACGATCTCACCCGGTGTCACGCACACCGGGCAGGAGTTCAATTATGTACTTGAGGGGAAAATCGCGGTTATTCTAAACAAAAAGACGATAGAACTCTCTGAGGGCGACTCCATTTATTTCGATCCGTCCGTACCCCACGGACAGATTGCACTCGGCGGCACGGCGCGGTTTCTTACCGTAATCGATAAAAACTAAGCGAGGACTTCCGTTATTAACAACGATTTTAGAAAGAAAAAGCAATACGGACAGAATTTTCTTGTAAATAACACAATACCAAAACGAATCGCCGAGCAGAGCGGTATTACGGAAAACAGCGGCGTTTTGGAAATCGGCCCGGGTTTCGGTGTGCTTACAAGAGAGCTTGCCAGAATATCCAAAAAAGTAGTTTCTGTGGAGATTGACAGGGAACTTATACCCATTTTATCCGAAAAATTATCGGGGCTTACCAATGTAAAAGTCATCAATGAGGACATACTCAGGATTGATATTGCAGAGCTTGTTGCCACCGAGTTTTCGGATCTGCCGGTATATGTCTGCGCCAATCTCCCTTATTATATAACCACGCCTATTATAATGAAGCTGCTTGAGGGCAGGTATGGTTTTGTCAGCATTACGCTCATGGTTCAAAAAGAGGTCGCGGAAAGGTTGTGCGCAAAAAGCGGTGAACCCGCTTACGGAGCAATAACCGCTCCTGTAAATTATTATGCAAAGGTAACACGGCTTTTTACTGTCAAGGCAGGGTCATTTTCCCCCGCACCCAAAGTCGATTCTGCGGTGATAAAGCTCGATTTATACAAAGAACCTCCAGTATATGCCGAAAACGAGGAGCTTCTCTTTACCGTTATAAAATCAGCTTTCTCGCAAAGACGAAAAACTCTCGTAAATTCTTTACATTCAGTTTTTAATTCCATATTTACAAAGGACGAAATATGTGATATTATGATTCAAATTGGGTTAAATTCCCTGATAAGGGGCGAGGACCTGGATATATCACAATTCGCTGATATTTCTAACAGAATATTAAAGAAATTACATAAAAACGGAGGAATAAAATGACTAATCTGACAAACAACAAAAAAGCAAATGCATGGATTTCGGAAATGTGCGATCTGGTATCTCCTGCTAATGTCGTTCTTATCGACGGCAGTGAGGAACAGGCAGAAATACTAAGGGCTGAGGCGTGCAGAACCGGTGAGATGTTTAAGCTCAATCAAGAGAAGCTGCCCGGCTGCTATCTTCACAGAACCGCGGTCAACGACGTTGCACGTGTGGAGAACCGCACCTTCATCTGCACAACAGACAAGAAGGACGCCGGTCCTACAAACAACTGGATGGCTCCCAAGGATTGTTATGCAAAACTGACTCCCCTTTTCAAAAACTCCTACAAGGGCAAGACGATGTACGTAATCCCCTATTCTATGGGTGTTATCGGCAGTGAATTTTCCAAAATCGGCTTCGAGCTTACCGATTCTATATATGTTGTTTTAAATATGCTTATAATGACACGTGTCGGCAGTAAGGTCATCGAAGCGCTGGGCACGGACGGCGACTTTGTAAAGGGACTGCACGCAAGAGCGGATATGGACGAGAACAACAGATATATCGTTCACTTCCCCGAGGACAATACCATCTGGTCGGTAAACTCCGGCTACGGCGGAAACGTGCTCTTGGGCAAGAAGTGCTTTGCGCTTCGCATAGCCTCTTATCTCGGCAGGAACGAGGGCTGGATGGCAGAGCATATGCTCATCCTCGGTCTTGAGAATCCAAAGGGCGAGATTAAATATATCTCCGCCGCTTTCCCCTCCGCTTGCGGAAAAACAAATCTTGCGATGTTGATCCCCCCGGCATATTATACAAGACAGGGCTATAAGGTTTGGTGCGTAGGTGACGATATCGCCTGGATAAGAAAAGGTCCGGACGGCAGACTCTGGGCTATGAACCCCGAGAACGGCTTCTTCGGCGTCGCTCCCGGCACCAACGAAAAGTCAAACCCCAATGCGCTTGCTTCTACAAAACAGGGTACCATTTTCACGAATGTGGTGCACAACCTTGATGACGATACTGTTTGGTGGGAGGGACTCGATAAGAATCCGCCCAGGAACGCTCTCAACTGGAAGGGCGAGAAGTGGGACAGTACTGCAAGCGAGAAGGGTGCTCATCCCAACTCACGCTTCACATCCCCCGCAAAGAATTGCCCCTGCATTTCCTCAGAGTTTGACAGTTCCAAGGGCGTTCCGCTCTCCGCTATCGTTTTCGGCGGAAGACGTGCCAAGACCGCACCGCTCGTATATCAGTCATTTGACTGGAAGCACGGTACCTTCGTGGGTTCAATAATGGCTTCCGAGACCACAGCGGCAGCAGCAGGCGCAGTCGGAGTCGTAAGGCGCGATCCTATGGCAATGCTTCCGTTCTGCGGATACAATATGGGCGATTATTTCGCTCACTGGCTCGATATGGAAAAGACCGTTCCCAATCTTCCCAAGATATTCCATGTCAATTGGTTCAGACTTAACGAGAACGGCGCGTTCATGTGGCCGGGATTCGGCGACAACTTCCGCGTACTCGAGTGGATTATAAAGAGATGCGAGGACAAAGTCGGTGCCGAAAAGACTGCTATCGGATATATTCCAAAGGCCGAGGACATCAACCTTGCCGAGCTCGATTACGAAATCGAGAAAGGTCATAAGTTCAGTATCGAGGATTTAAAGAGCATTCTCACCGTCGAGAAGGATTGCTGGCTTGCCGATGTCGGGAATATCGAGGAATTCTATTCAAAAATAGGCGACACCATCCCCGAGGAGCTTAAAAATCAGCTCGCCGCTCTCAAATCAAGGCTTTTGAAGTAGAGTATTTTATACGTTATTTATACGAATGCACCGCTCGGGTTTCCGGGCGGTGCTCGTTTTAGCATAAGTATTTACATCTTAAAAACGAAAAAACGGCATTTTTTCATTGAATTCACGCAATATCTAATGAAAATTGATAATTTTCATCAAAACGCACATGACATTTTTTCATAAAATATGTTATAATAATAATAGAATATTTATACGAAAACTATACCTTTCTATCAGTTTCAATAAAAGACAGTTTATACATAAAAGGATTTAATCGAAAGCAGGTAATTACCACAAAATGAAGATTGTAAAAATCGATGACAACCTACTTCATTTGCCCGATTGCCTCTATTTAACAGAGCGCGGCAAATGTGAAAAGCTGAGTATCGAGGATTGTCAGGGTGAAAAATGCTCATTTTTTCAGACTCCGACCGAAAACGCCTTGCAAAAACAGCGGTGGGCGGAACAGTTATCGAGTCTTGATGACTGTTTGCAGAAGAAAATAGCAAAAAAATATTACGCAGGCTCAATGCCCTGGAAAGAGGAAGCACAAAATAGGTAAACGAAAGGAGGATATTATGTTTAAAATAAACGATCATGTTATTTACGGAACTTGCGGTGTCTGTAAAATTATCGATATAAATTACTGTAATTTCAACGATACAAAAAGAAAATACTATATAATGAAGCCGCTTTATACAAAGAATTCCAAAATATACGTGCCCGTGGAAAACGAAAGAAAAATGCTTAAAAACCTGCTCTCTACCGAGGAAGTTCATGCGCTTATAAAAACAATGCCTGTGAAAAAGAGCATCTGGATCAAACAGAATCAACAGCGTAACGCGGCTTTTCGGGATATTATTAAAAAAGGCAACAGACAGGAGCTTGTCGAGCTTATCAGTACCCTTTATCTGTATAAAACGGATTTGGCGAAAACAGGTAAAAATCTCAATATGTCTGACGAAAGCATCATGAAAGAAGCGGAAAAAATGCTGTACGAGGAGTTCGCTTTTGTTCTCAATATCAAGCTTGACGAGGTCGTTCCCTATATAAAAAAGAGCTTAATCCATAACAAAATGCAGTCTGAATAAGACTGCTTTTATTATATATTGAGTGGTGAAGTAATACCGAGTTGTTCAATTAAGTTAATTCCCTAAAAAATGATAGTTGTCGTGATAATTATGAGTAGCTGCTATTATTGATGAATAACTGTGAGCAGCAAATATACACTTATTGTATGTAGACTTATTGTCTGTTGATGGTTAACATATAAGTAGTATTTTGTCGAGGTGATTACAATGGATATAGTAAAAGTCTTTGGTATCAATGTTAGAAAATACAGGACCAATAAAAAAATCTCTCAAGAGAAATTTGCAGAACTGTGCGGCTTACATAGAACTTATATCAGTGATATTGAGTGTTTTCGTAGAAGCATTTCTTTAAATAATATTCAAAAAATTGCCGATGCATTGGAAATTGAAACATATAAATTATTTTTGGAGGTTACATTATGAAATTTACAATTAAGAATGATGAATTGGTTATTCTTAATGGTTGTTTAGCACCCGATTTTCCCAAATACACATCGCAATTAATTAACTGGGCAAATCAAAATGCACAAGGCACTCGCCCTAAAGTAGTAGGTCAACTTTCGGTTCTTTTTCCTGAGTATGAAGGAGAAAAAACCGATATTTCGATAGATGGCTGGCGGGAATGGTATTTGCAACATTATCCTAATGCTATTGAAAAAGCGACAGATAAAATATATGCACAAGTAGAAAACCTCAAAGACGCTATTCAACTTATCGATAAAAATATGATCAACAAATGGGTTGAAGATTTAGTTATCACAAAAACATACAATGGACTCTATTTTCAGGAAGCAATATTATCTAAAATCGCCGAAAAATTAGGCAAAGATTATAGATTGGCTACTCCATGTGAAGAATCACAAGGGATAGATGGTTTTGTGGGAGATGTTCCGTACTCTGTTAAACCTGATACATATAGAACCATGCGTAGGTTATCAGAAAGCATTAATGTTAAAATAGTTTATTACGCCAAAAAGAAAACAGGATTAACTATAGAAGTCGAAGATTAAACATTAAAGGTAGAGGTGCTCTCTACCTTTAATGTTATATTGGAATAGAATTCAAAAATTTGTTTTTGCAACTATAATCAATTGATGTATCAACCATCACAAAACCTGTCCGTATTAAATGGTTATTTACAAAGGTTTTGTTATCAAGATACACATAGCATAATAAGTTGTTATCTTGGTCGTATTTCACAGTGTCGTATTTTATGAATACTTTTCTTTTGTTGAACTTATCCTTAAGATACTCTATTGCGTCATGTTCAAATTGAGGGATTGGCTTAACACCTAATAATTTTACTACCAATCCGTTACTTAACTCTATTTTTTCGGGTGCTATAACATTCTTTACAGCAAAAAGTTCTTCTCGTTTCTTTTCTTTACCATCAATTTTAGACCCAAAGCTAAGTTTCTTTACATCAATTTTTTTATCTATCTTATGAGGGTCTTTAAAAGTGTAAGGCAAATTATCAACTGATGTGCATACTCCCTTCGTATCTTCATAAAACGATACTGTATCATCATCACCGATTGACATTTGTTCGCTGCAAAGTTTTTCACGTATGATTGGCGCAAATTCGTTATTAATTTCATATCCAATAGAGTTTCTGCCCAAGTGCTTAGCTGCTAATGATGTAGTTCCACTTCCAGCAAATGGGTCGAAAACAGTTTCACCAACAAAAGAAAACATTTTTATCAATCGTTTTGGCAACTCTTCAGGGAACATAGCTATGTGCTCCATTTGTTTGACACCATTAAAATTCCAATGTGAAGAGAAATTTCGACTCCACTCTTCTTTTGTCATTGCTGATTGAGCTTTTTGCTCTTTTGTGGGCTTAGGAGGGTTACCAAGCTTTTTAAAGATAAGAATGAACTCATAATCCATTTTTAAAATTCCGTTACGAGGATATGGGAAGCTTCCCATAATAACGCCGCCGCCGGAAGTGTTCATAGTGGTGCTTTTTTGCCATATAATCGCACCCATATAGTCCATCCCCAAGGACTCACATAAACGAATAATTTCTGTTCTAATAGGAATGACTTTATATCTGCCGTAATATACTGAGCGGGCAAATTGGTCACCAATATTAATACACAATCTACATCCATCAGACAAGACACGATTGCACTCTTTCCACACAAGATTAAGATTGTTTATATATTCTTCATAACTGTCATTAAATCCAATTTGGTCTTCCGTTCCGTAGTCTTTTAACTGCCAATATGGCGGTGATGTAATAATAAGTTGAACAGATTTATCTTTCATCTTGTTAAGTGAACGACTATCACCAAATACTATTTTATGGTCTGTCATATTTAAACCCCTTCTTATTTAACTTGGTCGCCATTAGATAGCACAAAATATTGTTCGTAAGTTACACCCAAAATATATGCTATTTGATTAAGTTCTTCTTGAGTGACAGTGTTTCTTTTGAGTTTGGCATTAAAATTTTGAGGCGTTTGATTGATTCTTCTTGCAAGCTCAGATAAACTAACACCTGTTCGTAAACACAACACTCTAATTTGTTCTGAAGTAGTCATAGATAGTGCCTCCAAAATCATTTTTCAATTGATATTATAAACCATTTAATTGATAATGTCAACTTATTTACATTCGTTAACGATTGCATTCGAATTTTAGTTATCTTCTACGAGTAGCGTTTTAACATACGTTAATTTTTAACACAAACACTATTTTTGTAAGTGCTTTGCAACATAAGCCGCTTCGAATCCTTCCCTTCTCTATGAACTAAAAAAATCCGGAAGGGCAAGCCCTTCCGTGATTTTTTTGGTCGGAGTGAGAGGATTCGAACCTCCGGCCTCTTGGTCCCGAACCAAGCACTCTACCAAGCTGAGCCACACCCCGTTACTATTAAAGTGCCCTTTTTATAGGAGTTTTCCCGCAAAGGCACAAGCGATATTATAATACATCGGTAGTTGTTTTGTCAAGCCTTATTTTCGCCGGTTATTTGAGTCGAGAAAAGATTGGAGTATTATCTGAGCTGAAAGTGCATCGATAATACTTCTTCGTTTGCGGCTTTTATAATCCGTAATGTTAAGATACTGATACGCCTCGACGGTCGAGAGTCTTTCATCGACAAAAACCACCTCAAGCCCGGTTTTTTCCCTTAGCATTTCGGCAAATCTGCATGTGCGCTCCGCACGGAAGGAAAGGGAACCGTCCATATTCTTTGGCAGACCTATTATAATTTTTTCCCCGCCCAGCTCCTCTATGCGTGCCGATACCTTCTCAAGCGCATCCTTTATACCACTAACTTTTATCGTCTCCTGTGCGGTGGCAAGCGTCTCGTCTGTATCAGAGGTAGCTATTCCTATCCTCGCGTCGCCGAAGTCAATACCGATAAGTCTCAATTCTAACCGTCCTCATTACTTTATTATCTATTTTAAACAAAATGGATGATTTTGTCAATCAATATTGTGAATACTTCGAAATATAAAACATATAATATCAACGACCGATAAAGTTCGGTCAGGTTAAAAAGCTTTAGTACAGGTTTCAAATAACAGAGTTTGTTTGTTTTTGGTTTTCACTCCTATCGGACTGAATCGGGTGGAAGTATGTAATTCGAAAGTTGTGTCAATTGTTTGACAATGTACCAGAAAGCGATATACGAAACCTACCGACAAAAAATGATAGAAGTGATTTATAGAATTAGTTTTACCTGTAAAAGCTGAATATAATCGGGGGAGCAGCAGCTTCTCCGATTTGATTTTAAAGGTTTCAGGTTAATTTTACTGCTATATATAATAGCCGTAAACTGAATAACAAAGCCTTTTTATCATATACTATAAACGACCAAAAAGTATGGTCAAAGCTCGAAAACACGGCAAATTAACATTGTTTTTGTCATATTAAGGAAGTGCTAATTTATGGGTAAGAAACGCAGAAAATACTCCCGATTTCATTCGGAAAACAGGTTCACTAACGGGTTGCACGGCGTAAACAGGTTTTATTATCCTTATCGCTTTACTCCTCCCGAGTTAAACGGCAGCCGGTATCTTGATATAAATTCGGAATTATTGATGCAGGACGTCATATACAGCGATACCGACCCTGACGGAAGTTATACGGGTGTGCCGAGAGATGATAATGAGGTCCCTGTTTCGGATGCGGATGATCTATAAAGAGTTGAACCGGAAAGCACCATAAAAAAGCAGAGAGCCGGGAGGAATTTTTCTTCCCGGCTGTAATTTATTCGTAAATATCATATGTGCCGTAGAAGTGGCGTTTTATACGAAGATAATCGGCTGAATCGGCCAAACCGTTATTATTTACATCGGCCGCTTCCGCATTCACGGCACCTAATTTATATGTGCCGAGAAATGCCCTCTTTACGAGCAGGTAATCGATAGAGGAAACCTTTCCGTCGCCGTTGACATCGCCCTTTAT
>ENA-UOOR01004694-UOOR01004694.1-fermentation-metagenome-genome-assembly--contig:-NODE-4694-length-10638-cov-2.813663_pt1 | contig 10638 bp, 6 predicted proteins | sample MGYA00245780_ERZ724029 | MGnify/ENA primary metagenome ERZ724029 (study PRJEB28704, sample SAMN03018315) | fermentation metagenome | biome: anthropogenic terrestrial biome; feature: soil; material... | reverse complement strand
AGAGATACTTTTTCAATGGCGGAGAGAACGGTTTTGCCGTCCAATTGGTCCCAGGGGGTGGTAAGGATGGCGGCCTGGGGGTTCTTCTCCCGCAGCATGGCAACGGCGGCGTCCAGCTTTTCAGCCGACAGCTTCTGGGTGCGGGAGAGAATAATGGTCCCGGCGGATTCCACCTGATTGTTGTAGAACTCGCCGAAGTTTTTCATATAGACCTTCACCTTGGAGGCGTCTGCCACCGTGACAAAGCTGTTCAACTCCATGTCGGCGCTTTTGGACACCGTGTCCTGCACGGCGGCAATCACGTCGCTGAGCTTGCCCACACCGGAGGGTTCGATGAGAATGCGGTCGGGGTGAAACTGCCGCTGCACATCCTGAAGCGCCTGACTGAAGTCGCCAACCAGGGAGCAGCAGATGCATCCGGAGGACATCTCGGAAATCTGAACGCCGGATTCCTTTAAAAAGCCGCCGTCAATGCTGATTTCTCCAAATTCGTTCTCTATGAGCACCAGCTTTTCGCCCTGATAGGCCTCGGCCAGCAGCTTTTTGATAAGCGTTGTTTTTCCAGCGCCGAGAAAGCCGGAAATAATGTCAATTTTTGTCATGGAATCAAGTCCTTCGCTTTTAAATTTGGGGGCTGACTAATACATGGTATCATACCATTTTTTCTTGAAATTGCAATGTTTATATGGAAATTTCATGCCCCGTCCATAAATCCGGCTCAATTTTGTCCGGGCATCAGGGATTTGCCTTCCCCCCGGACAAGGGTTTCGGAAAACCCGCAAAGAAGCAGAAGGGCCCAAAAGAGCGCTGCGAAAAAAGTGCTTGCCGCCTTTCGATGGGGACCGGCTTTACGCCGTAAATAAAGAGAAGAAAAAGGCGAACTAACGTTTACGTAATTGGTAAAAATTATAAAATGAGATAATTGATACATGCGAAATTGTATAAAACATACAATTGTTGCGAAATTGTGAACCCGTTGTTGCAACATTTCAACGACAGTGCTAGAATAAAACCGAGAGGGAGCCAATACAGTTCTTCATGAGAGGGAATTTGTACGGCTCCGAAAAGCCGCGGAAGGGCCGCGAACAAAAATGGAAGAGGGGGAAACTAAAAAATGGCAGAGATGATTGCTGAGATTAACGGCAAAATCAATGGCCTCGTCTGGGGTATTCCGATGATGATTCTGATTATCGGAACCGGCCTTTACCTGACCATCCGCACCGGGTTCCTGCAGTTCTCAAAGTTTGGCTACGCAATGAAGAACACCATCGGAAAGGTCTTCCAAAAGGTGGAGGCCAAAGAGGGCGCTGTAACACCGCTGCAGGCGCTGACCACCGCTCTGGCGGCCACCGTGGGCACCGGCAACATCGCCGGCGTGTGCGGCGCGATCGCCGTGGGCGGTCCCGGCGCGATTTTCTGGATGTGGATCTCTGCGCTGGTGGGCATGTGCACCAAGTTTGCCGAGGTCACCCTGGCTATCAAATATCGTGAGCGCAACGACAAGGGCGACTGGGTCGGCGGCCCCATGTATTACATCAAAAACGGTCTGGGCCAGAATTGGAAGTGGCTGGGCACGCTGTTTGCCGTGTTCGGGATGCTGGCTGCCTTCGGCATCGGCAACATGACGCAGGTGAACACCATCGCCACCACCATCGGCTCCGCCATCGGTGAGTTCGTCACCATGAGCGACGGCGCTATGAATATCGTTTATCTGATTATCGGCATCACCGTGGCAGCTATTTCCGCGTTGGTATATCTGGGCGGGCTGAAGCGCATCGGCAGTGTGACCGAGAAGCTGGTTCCTGTCATGGCGATTATTTACATCATCGGCTGCCTGGCGGTTATTATTACCAACTCCCAGCACATCGGAAAGGTTTTCAGCGACATTTTTATCGGCGCCTTTGACCCCGCCGCCGTGGTGGGCGGCGTCGCCGGCGTCGGCATCAAGCAGGCCATCACCAAGGGCGTTGGCCGCGGCATTTTCTCCAACGAGGCCGGTCTTGGCTCCGCTCCTATTGCGCACGCCGCCGCCGACACGGACAGCGCCGTCCGTCAGGGCCTGTTCGGCGTATTCGAGGTGTTCGCCGATACCATCGTGATCTGCACCCTGACCGCGCTGACCGTTATGTGCGCCTATACCGGCGAGAACGCCATGTCTATCGAATTTGGACAGTCTGCGGGTGCAGGTCTGGCGATTTCCGCATTCTCCACCACCTTCGGCGGAAAGGCTGCCGCCGTGGTCGTCGCCATAGGCCTGACCCTGTTTGCTCTGTCCACCGTTCTGAGCTGGGGCCTGTACGGCACCCGCTGCGCGGAGTTCCTGTTCGGCACCAGAATCATCAAGCCGTATCAGGTGCTGTTCTGCCTGTTTATGATCGTGGGCGCCACCATGGAGCTTCAGTTGGCCTGGGATATTGCCGACACGCTGAACGGCCTGATGGCGATTCCCAACCTGATTGCGCTGCTGCTGCTGTCCCCCGTGGTCTTCAAGCTGGTGAGAGAGTACTTCTCCGATCCGGCTCGGGCTTTGGAGAAAAAAGCAAAGTAAGCGAGTTAGCCTTTGTGCTTCCGAAAGAAAAAGCACATCCCGGCGGCATTGCCGCCGGGATGTGCTTTTTGTCAGGCAATTTTTCGCAAACGGTTTTCCGTTGCCCTGCCGCCGGAACGGAGAGACGCGGCGGTCCGCTGCAGCGCTGCCGGCGCTGTTTCAAAGGAAGCTTTATCCGCCCACATGCAAAATGGCGGAGGCGAAGGAAAAGTAAATTGAAAGAGAGATGGCGTCTACAATGGTGGTGATAATAGGGGAGGCCATCACCGCCGGGTCAAACCCCACCCGTTTTGCCAGCAGAGGCAGCGAGCAGCCCACCACTTTTGCGGAGAACACGGTGACAACCAGGGTGGAACACACAACCAGAGCCACCGTAGGGGTCACGGCGGGGTTGTGGAACAGCATCTGGTCAATGAAAATCAGCTTGAGGAAGTTGGCCGAGGCCAGCGTCAGTCCGCACAGCAGGGAAACCCGGATTTCTTTCCAGATGACCCGAAGCATATCTCTGAATTCGATCTCATTCAGCGAGATTCCGCGAATCACAGTAACCGCCGATTGGGAGCCGGCGTTGCCGCCCGTGTCCATCAGCATGGGGATATAGGCGGTCAGGATGGTCGCGGCGGCCAGCGCGTTTTCGAAGCGGGAAATAATCTGCCCGGTAAAGGTGGCGGAAATCATCAAAAGCAAGAGCCACGGAATGCGGGATTTAAACATCTCGAAAATATCGGTTTTCAGATACGGCTTGTCGGAGGGAAGGATTGCCGCCATCTTTTCAATGTCCTCGGTTACCTCCTCCTGCAAAACGTCCATGGCGTCGTCCACGGTGACGATACCCACCAGCCGGTTTTCCGTGTCCACCACCGGCAGAGCCAGAAAGTCATATTTGGAGAGGGTGCGGGCGGTGTATTCCTGATCGTCCAGCGTGGAGACGGAGACAAGGTTCGTCTCCATGATGTCTCCGATGATTGCGTCCTCCTCCGCCAGCAGCAGCGTGCGGAGGGAAACCAGGCCGATGAGGTGACGGTTGTCGTCGATAACATAGCAGATGTTGATGGTTTCCTTGTCGGGGCCGGTGCGGCGGATACGCTTGAAGGCATCCTCCACCGTCATGGAAGCCTTCAGATCCACAAACTCCGTGGTCATGATGCTGCCGGCGGAATCCTCCGGATATTTCAGGATTTCGTTGATGCTCTTGCGCATATCCGGGTCGGAGTGCATCAGAATGCGCTTGACCACGTTGGCGGGCATTTCCTCCACGATGTCCACCGCGTCGTCCAGATACAGCTCGTCCAGCACCTCTTTGAGCTCCGTGTTGGAAAAGCCCTGAATCAAAAGCTCCTGCTCGTCGGAGTCCAGCTCCACAAATACCTCCGCCGCCAGCTCCTTGGGCAGCAGGCGGAACAGCAAAGGCAGATCCTCCTCCGAAAGGCCGTCCATCAAAAGGGCAATGTCCGCCGCCTCAAGGGGACACAGAAGGTCCCGCAAAGCGGCATACTGTTTTCGGCGAATGAACTCCTCTATTTTTTCTATCAGTTCCAAGCGCTTGTTTTCAAATTCCAACATACGCGGGTCCTCCTTTCTTCGTATAATCGGCGGGGCAGGCGCCCCGAAAAGTAAAAAAATCCCAATCGTTCCATCCGGTACGATTGAGAAAGTCTTTCCCAAAAACACTGCCGAGAGACGGCTCCGCCTCCCCACCGTTCAAGCTTTAGCTCCACAAGGCAGTGAAATTGCATTAGATGATACCTTAAAGTTCGATATCGCCTGTTCAAACCATCTCATGATGTCTCCATCATTTCGCGGCAGCAACCCATATCCCTGTGGTAGCCTTACCTACCGGACGCTGTTTACTTTTCTCCTTTATAGTATGCCTAAAAACCCGTGGTGTCAACCGGTGGAGCGGTAAAATTGGAGAAAAGAGAAAATTAGAGCGGAAGCCGCGCTCTCCGCCGTGATGCGGCAAGATTCCAGAAAGGCAAACGTCTGTACGATAAAAGTGCTTGTAGGATCGCGAAGCATATGATATAATAGTATACCTGTAAATCTCAAAGAATAACGCTGCGAGGGGGGAGCCCATGGGGATCCATGACGGACACCGGGAAAAGATGCGCCGGCGCTTTCTGGAAACCGGTCTTGCGGGCTTTGCCGACCACGAGGCGCTGGAGCTGCTTTTGTTTTACGCCATTCCCCGCCGGGATACCAACGCTCTGGCCCACGTGCTTTTGGAGCGGTACGGCTCTTTGGGGGCGACACTCACCGCCCCGGTGGAGGACCTCCAGAAGGAGGACGGCGTGGGCGAGAGCGCGGCGCTGCTGCTGCGGCTGGTGCCCATGCTGACGGAGCGGAGCAGGGAAAGGGAAAGCGCGCCGGTGATTCTCAACTCCACGGAGCGGGCGGGGGAATACCTTCTGCGCCGGTTCGACGGGAAAAAGTACGAGCTGTGTCTGGACAGGAAGGGAAAGCTTCTGGTGGGCAAGCTTTTGACCGAGGGCGACGTGAACGGCGCGGAGCTGAACATCCGCAAGCTGGTGGAAAACGCCCTGCTTGCCAACGCCAGCGCCGTGATTCTGTCCCATAACCACCCCAGCGGCGTGGCCCTGCCCTCAGGGGAGGATTTCGCCACCACCGACCGGGTGCGCATGGCGCTGGAGGGCGTGGGCATCCAGCTGGTGGACCACATCATTGTAGCGGACGGAGATTTCGTTTCCATGCGGGACTCCGGCTATTTTACATCCTGATAAAACCGCCCAAAAGGAGGGCTTATGCCAAAATTTAAAGTCGTTTCCCCCTACGAGCCCTCCGGCGACCAGCCGGAGGCCATTAAAAAGCTGGCCTGGGGAATTGAGAACGGGCTGGACGAGCAGATTCTGCTGGGCGTCACCGGCTCGGGCAAAACCTTTACCATGGCCAAGGTCATTGAGCAAATCCAGCGGCCCACGCTGGTGCTGGCTCATAATAAAACGCTGGCCTCTCAGCTTTGCGAGGAATTCAAGGCGTTTTTCCCCGACAACGCCGTGGAGTATTTTGTCTCGTATTACGACTATTATCAGCCGGAGGCCTATATTCCCCATACGGATACCTATATCGCCAAGGACGCGTCCACCAACGACGAGATTGACCGCCTGCGCCTTTCCGCCACCTGCGCCCTGCTGGAGCGGCGGGATGTGATTGTGGTGTCCTCCGTCTCCTGCATTTACGGGCTGGGAGAGCCGGAGGATTTCGCGCGGCTGATGATTTCCATGCGCACGGGGCAGACCTTGAATCGGGACGAGCTGCTGCGCCGTCTGGTGGAGGACCGGTACGAGCGCAACGACATCGCCTTCGAGCGGAATATGTTCCGCGTCCGGGGGGACACGGTGGAAATCTACCCCGCCTATTACAGGGACAAGGCCCTTCGGGTGGAGTTTTTTGGAGACGAGATCGACCGTATTACGGAGTTCAACCCCGTCACTGGCGCGGCCTATCGCCTGCTGGAGCACGCGGTGGTCTATCCCGCCAGCCACTATGTTACCACCAAGGACAAGATGGACCGGGCTATCGGCGAAATCCGGGAGGAGCTGGAGGAGCAGGTTCAATATTTCAACGAGCGCAACAAGCTGGTGGAGGCCCAGCGCATCCGCCAGCGGGTGGAATACGACATTGAGATGATGACGGAGCTGGGCTACTGCTCCGGCATTGAGAATTATTCCCGCATCATCTCCCAGCGGCCCGCCGGGTCCGCGCCCATGACGCTGCTGGACTTTTTCCCTAAGGACTTTATGGTGTTCGTGGACGAAAGCCACGTGACGCTGCCGCAGGTGCGGGCCATGTACAACGGGGACCACGCCCGCAAGCAGAGCCTGATTGACTATGGCTTCCGCCTGCCCTGCGCCTTTGACAACCGCCCGCTGAAGTTTGAGGAGTTCGAGGAGCGGGCAGGGCAGGCGGTGTACGTCTCCGCCACCCCCGGCCCCTACGAGCGGGAGCGGGCGGGTCAGGTGGTGGAACAGGTCATCCGCCCCACGGGGCTGTTGGACCCGGTGGTGGAGGTGCGCCCGGTGGAGGGCCAGATCGACGATCTGATTGCGGAGATTCAGGCCCGGTCCGAGCGGCGGGAACGGGTGCTGGTGACCACCCTGACCAAGAAAATGGCGGAGGATTTGACGGAGTATTTCAAAAACGCCGGAATCAAGGTCCGCTATATGCACTCCGACGTGGAGACGATTGAGCGGATGGAAATTATCCGGGGCCTTCGGCTGGGAGAGTTCGACGTGCTGGTGGGCATCAACCTCCTGCGGGAGGGCCTGGATTTACCTGAGGTAAGCCTTGTTGCAGTGTTGGACGCGGACAAGGAGGGGTTCCTCCGCAGCGAAACCTCCCTCATCCAGACCATGGGCCGCGCGGCGCGAAACGCCGAGGGTCTGGTCATTCTCTACGCGGATAAGATCACCCCCTCCATGCGGGCCGCTATGGACGAAACGGAGCGCCGCCGCATGATTCAGGACGAGTACAACAAGGCCCACGGCATCGTACCCAAAACCATCATCAAGGACGTGCGGAACACGCTGGAAATTTCCAAGTCTGCCGACCCGGATACGGCGGGGAAACGCCGGAAGGCAAAGCTCACCGACCGGGAACGGGCGGCGGAAATCGCGCGGCTTGAAAAGGAGATGAAGGAGGCGGGCAAAATGCTGGAATTCGAGTATGCCGCCATCCTCCGGGACCGCATCATCGAGCTGCGGGGATAATCGGACCCGCCGGTCCACAGCGTTACCGAATTTTCTTTTTGTAGCAAGCCCGTCGGACTTGCCGGGGAAAAACGAAGAAGGGAAGACGGCGGCTGAAAAGCCGGGGACAGGGCCGCAAAGCAGGCACACAGCCGGAAGGAGAGCTCATGGAGGAAAGCAGAGAAATCACAGAAACGCAGGAGAAGGAGCAAGCACCCGCGCCCGCGCACAAAGTCCCCGCCGACTGGCGGGCCTATGCCTGCATCCTGGCAGGGGCGGCGCTGTGGGGCATGATCGGCCTGTGGAACCGCCGATTGATGAGCGGGGGCCTTTCCCCGTGGTCCATCGTGCTGGTGCGAAACACCGGGGGCCTTGCCCTGCTGTCCGCGATTTTTACCGTCCGGGACCGCAGCGTGTTCCGGGTAAAGCGGGAGCATTTGAAATATTTTTTCGGTACCGGCGTGGTCAGCGTGCTGCTGTTTACCGTGTGCTACTTCTCCTGCCAGAAAATCACGTCTCTGGCGGTGGCCTCTATCTTGCTGTATACGGCCCCGTCCATCGTGGTGATTTTATCCGCAATTCTCTGGAAGGAGCCGGTGACGAAGAAAAAGCTGCTGGCGTTGGGGCTGACGCTGTTGGGCTGCGCCCTTGTGTGCGGCGTTTTCACGGGGGATTTGACGGTCACTCCGGCGGGGATATTGCTGGGCCTTGGCGCGGGCTTTTTCTACGCGCTGTACAGCATTTTTGGGCGATACGCTCTGCGGGCCGGGTACGATGCGCGGACCACCACCGTGTGGACCTTTGTGTTTGCGGGCGCGGGCGCGCTGTTTTTTATCAAACCGGCGGAGCTGGCAGCCATAGCTGCCGCGCCCTCCCTGTGGCTGGGTGCGCTGGGGCTGGTGGCGGTGTCCACCGTGGCGCCGTACCTGCTGTATACGTCGGGCCTTGCCCGGGTGGAGTCCGGGAAGGCGTCCATCATGGCAAGCCTTGAGCCGGTGGTGGCAACCCTCGTCGGTGTGCTGGTGTTTCAGGAGCCTATGAACGGGCTGACGCTTTTGGGAATCGTGTGCGTCCTTGCGGGCGTGGTAATTTTGAGGTAAGACGATGAAGCAAAAAGATGAAAAGACCAATGTGATGCGGCTGCTGGATCAGAAAAAGGTCCCCTATACCGCCCACTTTTACGAGGATACGGACGGCCCCTCGGGAGACAGGGAATATGGTCTGCATGTGGCCCAAGCTATGGGACAGGACCCCGAACGGGTCTTCAAGACACTGGTTGCCCAAGGCGCGTCAGGCGGAATTTATGTATACGAGGTCCCCGTGGCGGACAGCCTTGATTTGAGAAAGGCTGCGAAGGCCGTGGGGGAAAAGTCCGTACAACTGCTCCCGGTGGCGTCTATTTTGGCCGTCACCGGCTATATCCGGGGCGGGTGCAGCCCCGTGGGGATGAAAAAGCGGTTTCCCACCGTATTTCACGAAACGGCGGCGGACTTTGAAGCCGTCTATATCTCCGCTGGGAAAATCGGCGCGCAGGTGGAGGTTTCCGTGCGGGACCTGCTGGCGCTGCTGGGGGCGGACACGGCGGATATCGTGGCGGAGTGACCCCGGTGCATCACGCCGGGATATGGCGGCGGGGAAAGTCCCCGCGGGAAACGTCCCCTCGGGGGACGGCAAGGAGTTTTTTAGAATATGCAGGACAAAATCGTAGTAAAGGGCGCCCGCGCCAACAATCTTAAAAATGTGGATGTGACCATTCCCCGGGACAAGCTGGTGGTCCTCACCGGCCTCAGCGGGTCGGGAAAGTCCTCTCTTGCCTTTGACACCATTTATGCCGAGGGCCAGCGCCGCTATGTGGAGAGCCTGTCCTCCTACGCCCGGATGTTTCTCGGGCAGATGGAAAAGCCGGACGTGGACTATATCGACGGGCTCAGCCCCGCCATCTCCATCGACCAGAAGACCACCTCCAAGAACCCCCGGTCCACCGTGGGCACGGTGACGGAGGTTTACGACTATCTGCGCCTTCTCTGGGCCCGGGCGGGCACGCCTCACTGCCCCAAGTGCGGCAAGGAAATCCGCCAGCAGACCATCGACCAGATCATCGATCAGGTAATGGCCCTGCCGGAGGGGACCCGCATTCAGGTGATGGCCCCGGTGGTGCGGGGAAAAAAGGGCGAGTACGCCAAGACCTTTGAGGACGCCCGGAAATCGGGCTACGTCCGCGTCCGGGTGGACGGCTCCCTCTACGAGCTGGACGAGGAGCTGAAGCTGGAGAAAAACAAGAAGCACACCATTGAAATCGTGGTGGACCGCCTGATTATCCGGGAAGACGTGCGCCAGCGGCTGACGGACTCGGTGGAAACCGCGTCCTCCCTGACGGGGGGTGTGGTGCTCATCAATCTGGTGCGGGAGGAGCAGGATTTGACCTTCTCCCAGAACTACGCCTGCGAGGACTGCGGTGTCTCCCTTGAGGAGCTGGCGCCCCGACTGTTTTCTTTTAACAACCCCTTCGGCGCATGCCCCGCCTGTATGGGTCTTGGCAGTCAGCAGAAGGTGGACCCGGCGCTGGTGGTGCCGGACGGGGAGCTGTCCATTCTGGACGGAGCCATTCAGGCCTCCGGCTGGAACAACATCCGGGGCGACGGCATCTCCCGGATGTATTTCGACGCGCTGTCCAAAAAGTACCGATTTTCTTTGACCGTACCCTTTAAGGATTTGCCGGAGGACATCAAAACCGTCATTTTTTACGGGACCGGTAATGAAAAGCTGGACCTGCACTATGACCAGCCCCGGGGCAAGGGCGTTTTGCACCAGCCCTTCGAGGGCATCTGCACCAATCTGGAGCGCCGCTATCAGGAAACCCAGAGCGACTCCATGCGCCGGGAGCTGGAGGAATTCATGACCCAGCAGCCCTGTCCCACCTGTGGGGGGAAGCGCCTGCGCAAGGAGGCGCTGGCCGTTACCGTGGGGGATTTGAGCATCTACGACTTCACGAAAATGTCCGTGGTGAACGAGCTGGACTGGGTGGGGAAGCTAAAGCTGACGGACCAGCAAATGCTGATTGCCGACCGGATTCTCCGGGAGATCAAAAGCCGCCTCGGGTTTTTGCAGTCCGTGGGCCTTGGATATCTGACCCTCTCCCGCGCCGCCGGGACCCTTTCCGGCGGTGAGAGCCAGCGCATCCGTCTGGCGACCCAAATCGGTTCCTCCCTGATGGGGGTGCTGTATATTCTGGACGAGCCCTCCATCGGCCTGCACCAGCGGGACAACGACAAGCTGCTCTCCACCCTCAAGCGCCTGCGGGATTTGGGAAATACCCTGCTGGTGGTGGAGCACGACGAAGACACCATGCGCGCGGCGGACTATCTCATCGACGTGGGCCCCGGC
>ENA-UOOR01004693-UOOR01004693.1-fermentation-metagenome-genome-assembly--contig:-NODE-4693-length-10638-cov-3.370783_pt1 | contig 10638 bp, 9 predicted proteins | sample MGYA00245780_ERZ724029 | MGnify/ENA primary metagenome ERZ724029 (study PRJEB28704, sample SAMN03018315) | fermentation metagenome | biome: anthropogenic terrestrial biome; feature: soil; material... | reverse complement strand
TGATTAGAGTATTTTCTAATGGAAACGTGAGCTAAAGTGATGATAAAAGGGAGTAACAAGTAAATGACTTTAACTTCGAGGAGTTAAGCCTTATTTTATTGAGCTTGCGCGGGTGCAAGCTCAATAAGTTTTTTGCCCCCTAAAGAATGTTAACTATAGAAGTTGATTTCTTCCCCAACTAACAAAGAGAGATCTTGAAGATCTCTCTTTGTTAGTTGGGTTTTTGTTGACTTTTAATTTATCTACTGTAAATTTCCTTGCGTTTTCACAGGATAACCATATTTTTTTAAAATATTTGTTGCAAAGACCAATAACAGATGATATAATACACACATAACAACAAGAAACCAAACAAATCCATAATATGATTTGTTGTTATTTAAGGTTTTTATAAAGTAATAAAATAGACTAATGGTTTCTATGTATCAAGATACTGAACAGGTAATAGATAAAAAGGGGGAGTGATTGAGGAATTAAGACTTTGGGGAAATTGTTGCAAATGTTTGTAATTATATTTAAAGAAGGAGAAGTATAAAAAATGAGTAATCAAAATGAGATTATTTCAAAAAAGAAATGGTGGGAAAAAATACCTCATACTTATGTTATTTTATTTTTCATGATTTTACTTGCTGCTTTGCTAACATGGGTTTTACCAGCAGGAAAGTTTGAAAGAGAAGCTATTAAAGGGTTGAGTAAACCTGTTGTTATTCCTGGATCTTACCAAAATGTTCCTCAAAACGGAGTGGGTTTATTTGATATTTTTAAATCGATTCCACAAGGTATGGTAGGAGCTTCAAGTATTATTTTTTTAATTATGATTTCATCAGCTTCGTTTGGGATTATTAGTAGCACAGGTGCACTAAACAATGGTATTGGTGTGATACTTAATAAAGTTAAAAAATCGAATATTCCGAAGACAGCTGTTATTTGGGTAATAACCTTTTTGTTCTCGATTTTAGGAATTATTGTTGGTCCAGAAATTCAAATCCCCTTCACAATAATTGGTATTTCGATTGCCTTAGGTTTAGGGTATGATTTAATTGTTGGTCTTGGCATGATTATGGGCGGCGGTTATGCTGGGTTTAATTTTGGTCCAATTAATGCCTCTATTCTTGGCACCTCACATTCAATTGTTGGTCTGCCGATTTTCTCTGGTTTACCGTATCGGTTTATCTTATGGTTTTTTGCTACATGTTTAGTTGCGTTATTAACTACTTTATATGCAAATAAGATTTCTAAGGACCCGGACAAGAGTTTAGTTAAAGGTGTTAATACTGAAGGTTTGGGTTTAGATAAGGCACTTGAAGATTATCAAGTTACAGGAAAACACAAACTTATCCTTTTAGTTTTGGTTCTTATGTTTGCGGCAATTATTTATGGCGCAACCAAATTAGGTTGGTATCTGGATGAAATGTCTACTGTATTCCTAATAGGTGGATTAGTTGCTGGTTATTTTTATGGTTATAAAACACAAGAAATTATCGATTTATTTATTAAAGGGGTATCCTCGGCGGCAAGTATCGCTCTTATTCTGGGTATTGCTCGTGGTATTCAGATCACCCTGGAAAATGGATTAATCATGGACACAATTATTAACACATTATCGGCTCCGCTTGCTAACTTAGGGCCCACCCTTGGCGCAATCTTTATGTCAATTATTACAGGTATTGTTCACTTCTTTATTCCATCAGGTAGTGGGTTGGCTGTATCTTTGATGCCGGTGTTATCACCATTAGGAACAATCATTGGTGTATCCCAGCAAACGACTGTATTGGCATTTCAAATTGGCGCTACTGTTCCCAACTACATTTTCCCAACAATTGGCGCAACTATGGCAATGCTTGGAATCGCAAGAGTTCCACTTGATCGTTGGCTGAGATTTGCGTTTAAGTTAACCTTGTATACATTTATTCTATCATGGATCTTTATAGCAATTGCGGTTCAAATTGGATATTGAGAGTTTTTTATGAAAATTGGAGATGTAAGAGACTATGAGCATTTACGATGTAATGAGAAAACATGTTCAAGAAACTGCCCTAAAATCTTATATAGAAGGACTTGTGGCTGGGACAAGTGGCAATGTAAGTGAATTTAACCATGAAACGGGTGTAATGGCGATTACACCAAGTAACATGGATTATAGAATCATGAAACCTGAAGATGTAGTGTTAATGAAACTTAATGGAGAAATTGTTGAAGGAGAACTCAAGCCATCATCGGAATGGAAAATGCATGCTAAAGTCTATAATCAATTGGATTATGTAAATGCAATTATGCATACTCATTCACCGTTTGCTACCAGTTTTGCTGTAGTCCATGAGACTATTCCGATAATTTTGGTTGAAATGTTGCCCTTCCTAGGTGGCGATATTCCTTTAGCTGAATTCGCTCTTCCTGGATCTTCCGAATTAGGCGTTGAAGCTATCAAAGTTTTAAAAAATAGAAATTCTTGTTTAATGGCTAATCATGGTGTACTTGTTGTGGGAAAAAATTTAGACCAAGCTTATATAAGAGCTGTTTATGTTGAAGATGCTGCAACCATCTATCACCATGCTAGACAAATAGCAACGCCACAGTTGATTCCAGAAGATGCTGTTGAAGTTCTTAAGAAAAAATACAATTTAAAGTAGAGACGTAAAAAAAGAAAACATAACCGTATTTTAAGTTAAAAATACGGTTATGTTTCTACGTGAGGTGAAGAGATTGCGTGAATTTGTTGTTCCCCGTATGAATAAATTCGGGGCTAAGTGTATTACTGAAATTGCAAGTATTGCTATTGACAATAAATTAACTAAGGCCCTTATTGTGACAGATAATAATTTACGAAAAATTGGAATTTCAAATAAAATCGAGAAAATACTTTATGATGCCAGTTTGCAATATGTGACTTATGCTAAAGTGCGACCCAATCCTACGAAAAATAATGTTTATGAAGCGCTTGCATTATATAGAAAGGAGAATTGTGACTTTATTATTGGACTTGGGGGAGGCTCTGCTAATGACTGTTCTAAAGCGGTTGGCATTTTAGTGTCCAATGGTGGGAAGCTAGAAGATTATGTTGGTTTAAATAAATCAAAGCAAGCAGCTCCGTTAATAATGCTGGTAAATACGACAGCAGGAACAGCGAGTGAAATTTCACGTGCTTATTTGATTTCTGACGAAAAAAAACAAGAAAAATTAATTTTTAAAGATATCCATGCTTTGCCGTATTGCGCTTTCAATGATCCGGAATTGATGACCGGATTACCTGCCCAAATAACGGCTAGCACGGGTATGGATGCTCTAACTCATGCGCTTGAAAGTTACGTCTGCACCGGCAAATATCCTTTATCACAAAAATTGGCAATTGCTGCTATTGAACTTGTGTTTGATAATTTAAGAGAAGTTATTGATAATCCTTCTTCTATTGAACTACGTGAAAATATGATTTATGCTCAATCATTAGCAGGGATGGCTTTTTGTAACAGTGGAGTTGGACTTGTTCATGCGATAGCCCATCAATTAGGGGCTGTATATAATTTGCCTCATGGCTTATGTAATGCTATTTTACTTCCACATGTTATGCAGTATAACCGTCGTGTTTGTGAAGATGAGTATGCCCAACTTGCTCGCCGTCTGTTTGCAGAAAAATGTAAAAATAAATCCACTGAGGAATGTGCTGAGCTTATGATTCAAGAAGTCTTAAGGTTATCAAACGATGTGGGGACAGTAGTTAGATTAAGAGATATTAGTGTTAAAGAAAGTGATTATCTCTTACTTGCGGAAAAATCATTGGCTGATGGTAATATTTATAAAAATCCGATCATGCCCTCGCTAGAAGATGTCGTAGAAATATTAAGGAGCGCTTATTAAGGGGTAAAAGACATGGAAAATAATGAGGTTAAGATTAGGCCATTACGTGAAACTGATTTTGAACGTTTAAATGAGATTCGTGTCTCACGGGGCGTATTTGAGTATATATTGTCGTTGGATAATGAAACACTACCACAGACTATTAGTTATTTTACCGATGACATTGATCTAAAATATACCTATATTGTTGAAAAATCATGTGATGGACAAGAGGTAGTTACAGGTTATATTCGTCTTTGTTTAGATCAAGATGTAAGAAGAAGACATAAGGGTAAAATTAGTATTGCGGTGTCAAATGAATTTCAGTGTGCCGGTATAGGGAGTAAGTTATTCGATTTTATCATCAATTTAGCTAGAAATTGGTTAATGTTAAAAAAATTAGAATTAACAGTTTTAGTTAAAAATACAAAAGCTATTAATCTGTATAAATCAAAAGGTTTTGAAATTGAGGGGACGTTGAAAGCGGATACAGTTGTTAATGGTCAATACGAAGATGTTTACTTTATGTCAAAATTTCTTTAAGGAGAAGATATTATGAGTTATTATTTGATCGGAATTGATACCGGGACAACAAATGTTAAAGCACTAATATACGATCTTGAGGGTCATGAAATAACCTCATCTTCAGTAGATAATGAAGTTTACACTGATGGCGCCTTTTCTGAACAAGATATGAACAAGCTATGGAATAATGTTTTAACTTGCTTAACAAATTTAATCAAATCAACGCAGATTGATACAAACGAGATTATGGGTATTGGGGTTACAGGTCAAGGAGAAGGTCTCTGGGCGCTTGATGAAAATTACGAACCGGTAGGGAATTCCATATTGTGGAACGATGGCAGAGCCTTAGATTTGGTAAACATAATTAGGGAAGACGATGCCCTATATAAAGAAATAAAAAAAGTGGTAGCTTCATATATTAAACCTGGTTCAACATTAACCCTTATTAAATGGTTAAAAGAATATTATCCGGAGGTTTATAAAAAAACAGAGGTAATATTTACATGCAAAGACTGGATTCGTTATAAATTGACCAATAATATTTATTGGGAATTAAGCGATGCCACTTGTTCCTGTGTTGATTTAGAAAAAAACGAATATGCAGTTTCTATTTTTGAGAAATTAGGGATTAAAGATGTTATTAAAAAGCTTCCTAAATTGATTGGCGCAACTGACAATGCAGGGTATTTGGGAAAAGAAGTTGCGGACAAGATAGGTCTTCGAGAAGGGATTCCGGTGAGTGGTGGTATGTTGGACATAGTTTCTACTGCTGTTGGAGTAGGTGCGGTCAAAGAAAATGACGTCTGTATTATCTTGGGTACCACAGGTATGACTTTCTCAGTTCTATCAGAATATGTGAGTGATTATGAGTTTAATGGTTGGGAAGCCCATATGGATAGGCATTCTTATATCAAGGGTATGGGGACCATGGCAGCAACGCCAAATCTAGATTGGGCGATTAAGATGTTATTTAAAGATGAAAATAAAACAGAAAGCTATGACAAGATTACTAAACATCTGGCAAATAGAAGGCCATTTGACAGTGGGTTAATTTATCACCCTCATATTAGTAATGCTGGTGAAAGAGCCCCTTTCTTTAACCCAAAAGCGACTGCTCAATTCTTAGGGATTCAGGCTAATACCACCAAATATGATATGGTACATGCGATTATGGAGGGAGTTGCTTTATCACTTAAAGACTGTTTGCATAATATGGTCAATAAAAACAAGATTTATCTATCAGGTGGCGGGGCGAAAAATCCTGTGTGGGTACAAATTATTAGTGATGTTTTAAATGCTGAGATTTATATTACTGATGCTACTGAACTAGCTGCGAAAGGAGCTGCTCTTTCCGCGGGTATTATGACTGGCCTCATTAAGGACTTAAATAATATTGAGCAACACTTTAGTAAGATAAAGAAAGTTGTGAAACCAAATAGTAGTCATGCCAAGTTTTATCAAGAACTGTTTGGAATATACAAAAATACCCAAATTCAGATGTTTGAATTTTGGGACTGGCGTTTTGAAAAGTTGAATCAGTTTTAGAGGAGGCAATATTACGATGGAAAGATATAATGTATTATTGACAGCTGAAGCGGATGACAATATTTTAAAAAGATTATATGAAGTTTGCGATGTTGAAGAAGATGGATGGAAAACCAAAGGGATCACTTTAAGTGAAGATGAACTAATTAGCAAACTATATAAAAAGGACATTTTTGTTACAAGTTATGATGTGGTTTCGAGAAAGGTTATTGAGAATAGTAAAAGTTTAAAACTGATTGCCTGTACTCGTTCTAATCCAGTGAATATTGATGTTGAAGCGGCAAAGGAATTTGAGATTAAGGTGGTTTATACGCCTGGAAGAAATTCAGATGCAACGGCTGAGTTTGCGGTGGCTTTGCTTTTGGATATTGCCAGAAATGTTACGTTTGCAAATCGTGCGATTATGAATCTTGATGTTGTTACCGAGAACGAAAAGGCGCCTGAAATTAAGAAAAAAGATGTGACCTGGGGTATGGTAAAAAACATCCGGCCCTATCATAAATTTCAAGGGGTTCAAATTAAAAATAAGAATGTAGGGATTGTGGGATTCGGAAGTATTGGTAAACGGGTCGCGAAAATTTTAGAAGGATTTAGCGCCTATATTCTAGTTTATGATCCTTATGTTTCACGTGTCGAGATAGATTGTCCCTCTATGCGCAAAGTCGATTTTGGAGAACTTCTGACCCAAGCTGATTTTATTTCTTGCCATCTTAAAATTACACCTGAAACAAAAGGATTATTTAATTATGAAACATTTAAAAAAATGAAGGAAACTGCTTACTTTATTAATAATTCCCGAGGTGCGGTTGTAGTTGAAGGGGATCTGGTGAAAGCTCTAAAAGAAAGACAAATTGCTGGGGCTGCTTTAGATGTGTTTGAATACGAACCGTTATATAAAGGCCATCCTTTTATTAGTGGTGAATTGGACAATATACTTTTAACTCCTCATATTAGTGGAGCTTCACCTGATGCGATTGTCAACGGAACCGTGATGTTAGTCGATGAAATCAAACGTTTCATTAATAACGAACCATTATTATATGTGAGGTAAGATTGAATGATGAAAAGCAGAATCAGCCCCGAAGTCGTCATTAGCTTAGTAAAAAGTAAGATTGACTTTTTCAGAAATAGTAATGATATGCGGTGTCAAGAGATTGGCGATGGTAATGTCAATTATATTTTTAGAGTGACTGATAGTAAGAACCAATCAGTAATTGTCAAATATGCCGATGCGTTTATACGTAATTCGAAAACCCGTGAATTATCCACGAAGAGAAGTGAAATTGAATATGAAATTTTAAAGTATCAAAATCAAGTCTGTCCGGATTCTGTTCCTAAAGTGTACTATTTTGATCGCGAGTTGCCTTGTATTATTATGGAGGATTTAAAGGATTACACTATTATGAGGACAGCTTTAATGGAACATCAAATCTTTCCATTGTTTGCTGAACACATTTCAAAATTCTTATATCAGACCTTATTTAAAACAACCGATTTAGTGATGCCTTCTAATGATAAAAAAGAATTTGTAGGCAAGCTTATTAATGTTGACATGTGTGAAATTTCAGAACGCTTAGTATTCATGGAGCCATATAAGAATCGACAAGGATTAAATAGTTATCATGAGAAAAATAAAGAATTTGTTCGACGGGAACTCTATCAAAATGAACTCCTTATTTTTGAAGTAGGTAAATTAAAAAACCGTTTTAAGAATGTGGCCCAGTCCATGCTTCATGGTGACTTGCATACTGGTTCGATCTTTATTAACCAAAAAGATACTCGCATATTTGATCCCGAATTCTCTTTTTTTGGTCCCATGGGATATGATATTGGTAATATTATCGGCAATTTAATTTTATCATGGGTACCAACAAGTCTTACACTTGGTTTGCAACAGCAAGCCTATCTTGAATGGGTTGAAAATACGGTTAAAGACAGTATTGATTTATTTGTAAGTAAATATAGTAACTATTATGCTCAGGATGTAATCGATCCAATGCTAAATAATGATGCTTTTAAACAACATTATTTACAAACCATTTTAAGCGATACATCAGGGTATGCTGGGACAGAAATCATCCGCCGGACAGTAGGCGTTGCTAAGGTAAAGGATATCCAAGTCGTTGATGATAAAATTAAACCCCTGTTAGAAAGAACTTTGATTCGTATTGGCCAAGAATTAATCTTAAACAGGACTCAGTTAAAATCTGGAGAAGCATATGTTGATATTGTTAGCAAACAGCTTTCAATCTGTAAAAAGAGAGGTTACTGATATGTCATCACGAATTGATCAAGATTTAGCATTCTTACTAAGTCTTGAAAATGTCGCATGGTACGAGCAAGGAAAGGTAAAAATCTTAGATCGAAGAATATATCCGATAAAAACTCAATTTGTTGAATGCTGCAGTTATTGCGATGTGGTTACAGCGATTAAAAAGATGGTAACTCAAAGCGGTGGTCCGTATTTAGCCGCTTCAATGGGAATGGTATTAGCGGCTTATGAGGCTAGGGATTTAGATGGGGAGCAATTTAGCGCCTTCATGAAACAAGCAGCCTATGAACTGTCTCATGCTCGTCCCACAACATCAATCCGAATGGTTAAGATTGTTGAAGGCGCTCTGAAAGTTGTTGAAGATAATCTTCAGCAACGCTCCTGCATGGTTGAAAAGCTCCAAGAATACGCTATTGATGAAGTCACCACGCGGTACACCAATATTAAAAAAATTGGGAATCGGCTAGCGGAGTTAATTCCAATAAACGGAACAGCAATGACGCAGTGTTTCGCGGAAACTGTTATTGGGATGATGTTATTAAGACTTAGAGAACTGGGCAATAAACAAGTTAAATTTATTTGTCCGGAGACACGTCCTTATCTTCAAGGAGTTCGTTTAACAGCAAGTGTAATCAAAGATATGGGTTTTGAGGTAACGATTATTACTGATAATATGCCTGGCTACGTTTTGAAAGAGAAAAAAGTTGATTTGTTCACTTCCGCAGCAGATATGATAACAATGGATGGTCATGTCGTTAATAAAATAGGCACTTTCCAGATTGCATTATTATGTAACTATTATGGAATTCCATATTTCGTAACTGGAAATCCCAACCAAAAACATCAAACCATTGCTTCGGTCAAAATAGAAGAAAGAAATCCGCAGGAAGTATTGGAGTTCATGGGAATAAAAACAACGATGGAGGGAGTAAACGGTTATTATCCAGCTTTTGATATTACACCTCCAAGTTTGTGTAATGGCGTCATTACAGATAAAGGTGTATTTTCTTCATTTGATTTACAAAGGTATTACAAATAGAAAACTACCTATTCAATATATTTATGGATTATGATAAACTATAAATATAGGAAAAGAAGAACGGAACAAAGTGCTGAATAATACAAAAAACTGATATGGTTTTATTAAAAATAAAAGTACCACGGGTTTCCGTGGCTGCAATAGTGAGGTAAATAAATGCTTCCAGCAGTTAGGAAAAACAAAATAAAGCAGCTAATATTAGAAAAGAAGAATGTAACCGTAATCGAATTATCCGAGCTCTTTTCGGTGAGTGAAGAAACGATTCGTCGGGACTTAAAACTATTAGAAGATAGTGGTTTCATTGAAAGAACGCATGGGGGCGCAGTTTTAGCAGAAAGAGTTTTGAGTTTGGTTAGTACCAATGATTTGAAAAATATTTTTGTTGAAAGTAAAAGAGTGATTTCTAGTTTAGTAAGACCGTTAATTAAAAAAGGCGATTGTATTTTTTTGGATTCTTCGACAACCTCCTACTATGTTAGCGATGAACTAAAGGATTTACATTTAACGATTGCAACGAATTCCTTGGATATACTTAATAATCTTAGTAACCATCCCAATATTAAATTAATTGCCATTGGAGGCGTATTTTCACAAAAGAGAAGATGCTTTGTGGGTAGGAATGCGCTTAAAATTTTGCAAGATACCTATTTTGATGTTGTTTTGTTTTCATGCCGTACATTGAGCTTAGTTTATGGTATTACTGATTCAAATGATGATGAAGCTGAAATTAAGCGTGTGGTTGGTGAACGAACGAAACGGTTAATCTTAATGGCTGATCATTCTAAGTTCGATAAGGCATCATTTACGAAAATTTGTGATTTTGATAGAATTAATTATTTAATTACAGACAAACCATTAGACAGTAAGTGGTCGGAATATCTGAATGCGCATCAAGTAGGTTACTTTGATACCACCCAAAAACAAGATGACCAGAATTAATATTTGCGGGCTTTTATTTAGCATCCAGTTTATAGAAAATTTCAACTTGATCTTTGTCTAAAAGATGCGTAAAGTGAGAAATAAGTAAGCTTATCCAAAATATCGCTTTATTTTCGAGGATAAGTTGTTAAATGTTAATAACTTTAACTTCAAGGAGTTAAGGCTGGTTTATTGAGCTTGCGTTGATACAAACAATAAGTGTTTCTTGTCACATGGCTATTGTTTAGATGAGGGACGACGGCTATCCGCTCGTCCCTCATATATATTTATCGCCAATCAAAGAGATATAAGGTAGTCGCTCATGCTGGCTACCGCCTGCACACGTGAAGCGAGTGAAAATGGGGCCAGGCGCCTCGACAAGTAAGTTGTTAATGCCGCCTACCGACAGTTAATGTAAATCATAGGCGGGTGAATCAACAAAGGAGGCATTTTCTAGGTAATTTTATTCTTCCAATATCATATTCATAAAAATGTTAACCAATTCACT
>ENA-UOOR01004688-UOOR01004688.1-fermentation-metagenome-genome-assembly--contig:-NODE-4688-length-10642-cov-27.195051_pt1 | contig 10642 bp, 9 predicted proteins | sample MGYA00245780_ERZ724029 | MGnify/ENA primary metagenome ERZ724029 (study PRJEB28704, sample SAMN03018315) | fermentation metagenome | biome: anthropogenic terrestrial biome; feature: soil; material... | reverse complement strand
TGCCGTTTTTTTATGCGATTATTTTTACTGAATTTTTACTTGCGAAACTTGAATATATTACATTATGATAATCAATAAACCTTATATCGAAACAAGAGAAGATCAAACATATCTTATCTCAAAAATAAAAGATGAAGTTTCAAATATTGAGGAAGATGTTTTTTTTGCTGTTCCAAATGAATATGGGAATTACTTATGTGATGAGGTTGCAGATGCATTTGTAGTAGCAATGCTATTACCGGCATTAGTATCTAAACAAGATATATATATAAATGCCCCAATTTCTGAGATTTTATTTTATCAAATTGAAAATAATCTTACATATACGTTGTCTAAGGTTTTTGAAAAGAAACCTATAAAGATAATTCCTAAAAGTACAATTACGCTAAATTTCAATCCGACAGCTGTAGCAACTGGATTTTCAGGAGGTATTGATAGTTTTACTACAGTTTTACAACATACACAAGATGTAACAGATAATCTGATATTAACAAATTTGACTTTATTTAATGTTGGGTCATATGGTAATGATTATAAAAAAACGCAAGTAACTTTTGCGGAAGACATAAAAAGAGCAAAATCTATATCAAACATTTTTGGATTACCGTTATTAACAATTGACTCAAATTTCAATTTATTTTATAACAACAGAGAAGAGAAAATATTTAACTTTTCGCCTAGATCTACGATGTGTTTGATTGCTGGTGTTTTATCCCTTCAGAAGTTTTTTAAATACTATTTTATATCTTCTTCAGGGACTATTGAGGATATAAAACTAAGTAAACACGATCAGTATTATTACGAATGGTTGGTAACTTCTTTTCTGTCAAATAATAACAGTCAAATAATTATTGCTAATAGTGATCTGAATAGAGTTGAGAAAACAAAGTATATTGCAGATAATAAAATTGCTAAAAATAATTTATATGTATGTGCAGCAGACATATACAATGAAAAGCATTATACACAGTATAAAAAAGATACAAGGCCGAATTGTTCTGAATGTATAAAGTGTCTGAGAACTTTAATTACACTTGATTTATTGGGTAAAATTGAGCATTATTCAAACAGATTTGATTTACAAAAATATAGGAAGCATAAAGATTCAATTTTTATTAATGTTCTTGCTAATTATAAAAAGGATCATTTCTTAAAAGAAATTCATGATCTTATGATTGAAACGAACTATCAAATACCCAAAAAATATAAAATCAAGGCAAGTTTATTTAAACTACGAAATAGATTAGCGCGTATACAGCTAATTAGAGTGATTTATCGTTTCATTTTTAGAAATAAATAAATTCGATCCTATGAAAAAAATAATAATTATAGGTGGTAAAGGGACTCCAGTAGTTATTGCTGAACAAATATTAAATGCAGTTGAAAAATTTGGAGAAAAGTATGAATTGCTAGGTTTTGCATTTGATGATGAATCATTTGGTGATGAAATTAACGGAATTCCAATTTTAGATAAGACATATAATGTCTATGGTAAGTATAAAAGATTTGATGATGTTTTTTTTATTTACTCTCTTTATCGTAGTGATGTAATTGAAGAGAGAATTAAACTAAGAGAAAGTTTTCAAATTCCAATTGAAAGATATTTAACATTCATCCATCCATTAGCAACTGTTGCTCGAAGTGCTCAGATCGGTTATGGTAATATCATTCTCGCTAATGTTGTGATTAATCCGAATGTGAAAATGGGTAATTTCAATACATTTAATTCCAATTCGCTTGTAGGACACGATACAATGATGGGTGATAATAATTTTATTGCGGGTCATAGTGTCATAGGGAGTAACTTGAAAATTGGAAATGGTAATTTTTTTGGATTGAATTCTTCAAGTAAGAATTTTATCAATATCGATGATTATAACATAATTGGTATGGCTGCGAATCTTGTGAAAGATGTTCAATCAAAACAGATTCTTATAGGTAATCCGGCGAAACCTTTATCCAGGTAATAAATATAACAGATGAAACAATCAGTATTAGGCCTTTATTACGAGGACTTTGTTGAAGGTGATGTAATTGAACATGCACTATCGAAAACTATATTTGAAAGTGATAATAATCTATTTTCACTCTTGACAATGAATCATCACCCGGTTCATACAAATTTGGATTATGCATCAAAAAATCAACATGGTAAAATACTGGTGGTTGGTACATTAGTATTTTCAATTGTAGTAGGGATGACAGTTCCCGATATCAGTGGTAAGGCGATTGCCAACTTGGGTTATGAGGATATTAAGCATTTATCCCCAGTATTCCTGAACGATACGCTTTATGCTAAGACGAGAATTCTCAGTAAACGAGATTCAAAAAGTAAGCCAGACAGAGGTGTTGTTTATGTAGAAACAATCGGATATAATCATAATAAGGTTGAAGTTATAAGCTTCAGAAGAAATGTTCTTATAAAGAAAAGAGAATATGAAAAATGACTATTTAATGCGAAGTTTAATGTTTGTTCCGGCACACAATGATAAATTGATGGAAAGTTCACTTCGCAGAGATGCAGATGTGTTGTTATTAGACATTGAAGATTCAGTACAACCTGTAGAAAATAAGCAGATAGCTCGAGATAATATTATAAAGTTCGCTAACGAAGGAAAATTTAGTGATAAAATTGTTTTTCCTCGCGTGAATGATCGAGAAAGTGGACATCTGTTGCAGGATGTTTATCAACTTACTATTTCTGGTATCGATGGATTCATGTATCCAAAGGCAAAAAAAGGAGAGGATATTTATTTCTTTGGGAAACTATTGGAAACAATTGAGTTTGAAAAGAAAATCCCCAAACATACATTTAAAATCATTGCACTGATTGAAACTCCTGGTGCTGTTATGAATATTCAGGATATTTGTACAGCTTGTCCGGAGAGATTGGTTGCTGTTGCATTTGGTTGTGAAGATTTCATGACTGAATTAGGAGGGAAACATGACTTAGAAAGTCAGAGTATATTCTCAGCCAGATCTATCATTGCCATGGGTGCCAAAGCAAATAATGTTATCCCGATAGATACTGTTCATATTCGTGTTCATGATTTAGAAGATCTTGAACGAAATCTTATAATTGGAAGAAACCTTGGATTTGAGGGCATGCTGGTTTTAAATCCCAAGGAAATACCTTTGGTACATCAATATTATTCTCCTTCGGAAGATGAAGTTGCTTGGGCAACAGAAATGTTGCAGTTATCAGAAGAAGCTGTAGCTTTAGGTAAAGGTGTTGCTGTAAAAGACAATAAATTTATTGGTCCCCCTATGGTGAAAATGGCGAATAATATTTTGAAGAAACACCAATTAGCCGCTAAATAATTAATTTTAGTTGCGTCATTATTTTTTTTGACTGAATTTTAAATAAACTGTTTGATGTTTGAATTTCTTGATAAATCTGTTCCTATAACTTCACAACAGTGGAGTGAAGATACTGTTCCTCTAGTAAGTATCAGTTGCATAACATATAATCACGAAAATTTTATACGTGATGCAATAGAGGGGTTTTTAATGCAAAAAACTACCTTTCCGGTGGAGATTCTTATTCATGATGATGCATCTACCGATAAAACAGCCAGTATTATAAGGGAGTATGAAGAGAAATATCCTCATTTGATTAAACCGATATATCAGACAGAGAATCAATACTCTAAAAGAGATGGTTCAATTGGCCGCATACAAAGAGGTCGTGCACGTGGAAAATATTATGCTACTTGTGAAGGTGATGATTATTGGACTGATTCGTTGAAATTGCAGAAGCAGGTTGATTTTCTGGAGGAGAACCCAGAGTATGTGTTAACTTGTCACAGGTATAATAAGCTTGATTTTGAAAACAATAAATGGTATTCAGATGATCAAAATAATCTCTTTCAGAACAATAATGAAGGAATCTCTTTTGTCTATCCATTTAAGATATGGATAACTAAGACATTAACTATGGTTTATAGGAAATCAGCCTTGAGTAATATGTCACATTATAAAGGAAAAATGCGTGATAATGTTATTGTGTATTTTATAATGAAAAGTGGTAAAGGTTATTGTTTCAATGAAATTATGGGGGTATATAGGTTGCATAATGGAGGAGTTGTTTCTAAACAAGGAATATCAAGAAGGGTAAATGATGGGTATATAGTTTTGAAGGATTTGTATTATTGTGAAAGAAACAATCTAACCCGTAGGATGTATTATGATAAATATGCCTCATTTTTTATTACTACAAAAGGAGGAGTTTTGTTTAAGGAAAAGTTTGAAATATTAAAGTTTTTAAGTTTGATCTACTTTCTTCCTATGAAGGTAATTCGGAGACTGTTATAAGGGATCTTAGTAATTATAAATGTAATTGATTAAACTGTTATAATATCAAGATATGCTCCAAAGTATTATTGTATATAGTCTTCTAATGTTCACAATGATTTTATTTGCAGTGTATGCATCAAGAAGAAATGGCTATATATCATCTTCTGGAATACTAGTAAAAAGATCTTTTTGGAGATTTGAAGTTGTTTTTCCTTTGTTCCTTTTTGCCATTATATTTGGGATGAGGTATGATGTTGGTGTTGATCATTTGGGGTATCTACATGGATACTTGCAAAAAATACATGTCGGAAAGAATGAACCATTATTTTTTCTTTTTGCTGAAATTGGATGGAAGTTAAACTGGCACTATGTTCTGTATTTTGGTTTAATAGCATTTACCGAGGTTCTTTTCTTCTTCTATGCTTTTAAGAATGAGAGGTATTTATTCCCTTTTCTAGTCTTTTTCTTATTTACAAATGGAGAATGGCTTAATTTGATGAACGTGATTCGTCAAGCATTAGCAATGTGTATTTGGATTTTCTCTCTAAAATATATTGAGGATAAGAAATTATGGAGATATTTGATTTGGGGTGTTGTTGCCACTTTGATTCATAAAAGTGCTATAATTTTAATTGTATTTTATCCGATTCTTAGAAACGGGAGAGATTATTTTAAGAGCATACCTCTGCAGTTAATTTTATTAGGCTCAGCCTTTGTTTTGAAGAGTGCATTTGAAGTGTTCCTCCCAAATATTGAGTCGCTTATCAATACTTATATTAATATACTGGGTGCTGATATGTATGGACGTAGCTATAATATTGAGGGATTAATGAATAGTTATAGAGAAAGTGAAGGGACAGGTTTAGTATACATATTCAGGATAGTTTTAAATGTGATTGTTATATTATTTAGTAAAAAACTCAAATTGTTTTATAATTCTAAACGGTTTAATATTATTTATTTCTTCTTTTTTATTGGGTTACTTACTATGTATGTGTTTCCTGTCGGATTTATTTCTATATCTCGTCCGTTTAGGTACTTCTATATATTCCCATCGATTATGTATGCATTTTTTCTTTATTATTTATTCAAAACTAAAGTTAGAGATACCCGAAGAGGTTCTGTTCATGCTATAATTTATTATGGTTTGATATTTATTTTTTTAGGAGTATTTTATTTATCAATAATAACTTCAAGTGAAGATGCAAGTTTTTGGTATCAGTTTTATTTTGATCAAAATCTTTATGGGTATCCAGGGAGAATGATAAATTAAGTAATTTGATAATTTATAAATTATATGCAAAAGATACATCTTTTATTATTAGTTTCTCTTGTATCTAGTATTTCATATTTGAATGGGCAGAATATAGCAAAAGATAAGAAATACACTCTGTCGGTAACTCCTAACTACTCTTTAACAGAAGGCTCAGACTACAAAGACTTAACAGATGGATTTAAGAAATCAGAAAGACGCTTCTGGCAGAATAAATCAACTGTCGGATGGAGAGATGCTCAAGAGGTTAGAATTAATTTAAACTTGGACGATAATTTCATAATCGAAAGTGTTTTGATTAATACAGCGAGAGGAATTGGAGCAGAAGTTAACTTTCCTTTGAATTGCCTTGTGTTTAGTAGTTCAGATAATATTCAATTTGAATATCATGGTGATTTAATGTTATCCGAAGATAATAGTGTTGGAGATTACAAAGTTCAAAGTTTTAAAATAAAAAACTTAAACGCCATAGGCCGTTATGTGACCTTTGTTTTGAAAACTAATGGTAAATATTTGTTCTTAGATGAAATTGAAGTCTATGGAAGCAAGGCTAAAGAAAAAATAAATAAAAATAGTCCGCATTTAATAAGCAAGTCTGATTTCGATTCCTACATCAACAATGCTACTAATGAATCTTTGAAAATACGCAACAATATAAAGCAATACGAGGCTGCTAAATTTTATTTGGGAAATTTTATGCCAACAGATAAAAGTTTAGATATAAAGAAAGAATCTGTCGATAATATTATTAAAGCCGTTCAGAGTGAGGTTTTACCACAGGGTGTTATTTTCACACCTATCCTTTCGATTGAAGATTTGAATAAATTCAACTTAAATAGTGCTTATAATAACCAAAAGAATGCGTATAAACACCAAATGGTAGTTCAAAAGAGTGGATTACATTATTTTTCTCTTATTAATAACAGTTCAACAATGGAATCTATTTTATTTCAGAGCTCAAATGTTTTAGATTATACCGTCTATGAGATTTTGCCTGTAATAAGCCAAAATAGAGTCAATATAAAAGATGCACTACGCCCTGTTTCTAACAATATGGTAGATCTTAAGCCTGGTGAAAATAAGTACTTTGTTGCTAAAATGTTCCAAAATAACAACTATAATGGAAATATTAAGATTTTTGACCATAAACAAAACAACTTGATAGGTGAAATAGTCTTAAATAAAAAGGAAACATCACTTGCTATACAGAATGGAAAATTAAATGTTAATCTTTGGGCATATCTTGATAAGACGTTATTAAAGGATAATATACAATTTGCTGTAAACGATTTGGAAAATGCAGGTGTTAATACTATAGTTGTTCATTCCTCATTTTTGGTTGGACAGAAATTAACAGACTTTTCTAAGTTAAAGAAATATCTTTCTAATTTTAAAAATTTAGGAAATAAGAAAATACTACTTTTCTATAATTTCTCGACAAGTCCTAAAAGTAGATTTAAAGGAAAAACATTTTTAGATAATACCTGGAAATCTAATTTCAGTATATGGTATAAGATGATGCAAAGAGAGTTGTCGGGTTTAGGTGTGAATATAGAGGAGGTGTATTTTTATCCATATGATGAGATAAAACCAAACGATATAAATAATTACATAGAAATAGTAAGGTGGGGAAAAGCTAATATACCAAATTTTAAAACATTTGTTACAATCAATAACGAGAAATCGTATCAAGCAGGTAAATTTGCTGATATCGTGCAAATCCCAATGTCGCATTTAAACAGAATAAGAAGAATTGATAATAAAAATATCTGGGTATATACTGCTGACAATCAATCAAGGGAATTAGATCCGTATAAAGATTACAGACTCATGTCGTGGCATGCGTATTATTTTGACTTAAAAGGTGTAGGATTTTGGAATTATTGTAACATACCCTCTGTAAATGATGCTTATTACAATAAAGTGGTTAATGGCAATAGGGAATATTCTGTCATTTATTTGGATGAAAATAATAAAGTGTTGTTAAGCTTGAGATGGCTTTGTTTTCAACAGGGATTAAATGACTATCAGATGCTAAAGGCATATGAAAAAATAATAGGTAAAACTAAAACAAGGAATCTAGTTAAAATAGTCATTGATAACCCAAATGATACAGATAAAGCAGACGATATTTTGAAAAAACTCTCGGAATTATTGTAATGAACGTAGAGTGAAAAACATGGATAATTAAATTGGAAAAAAGAATACGATCATCTACAATAGTTACTATTGTATATTGTTGAATTTGAAATTAATGGCATGTCTTGTAGTACTCACAAAAGTTGGATGTTATCCAATGTGTTCGTTACGAATATCCTGATGGTAATTGAAGATATTTTCATAATAATTTTCATACAAGACTGTCTGTGAGCGAAATAAATTAAATGCAATAAATACTCGGAAATTACGAGCTTAAATGATGAAATTATTATGAATATAGCAATTGTTGGCACTGGTTATGTTGGACTGGTAAGTGGCACATGTTTCTCAGAGCTTGGTTTAAATGTTGTTTGCGTTGATGTAAACGAACAGAAAATAAAAGATTTAAAAAATGGTATAATCCCTATATATGAACCAGGTCTGGAGAGGATGGTAATGAGAAACGTAGCGGCTGAACGCTTGCGTTTTACAACTAGTTTAAATGATGAATTAGATAACGTTGATGTTATTTTTATTGCAGTTGGCACTCCTCCTGGTGAGGATGGTTCTGCCGATATGCGTTATGTGCTTGAGGTGGCAAAGACAATTGGTGAAAATATCAATTCATATAAGCTTGTTGTAGTTAAAAGTACAGTGCCAGTAGGAACATCTGAGCGTGTTAGAATTGCAATAAAAAATGAACTGGATAAAAGAAATTTAGATATTGAATTTGATGTTGCATCTAATCCTGAATTCCTAAAAGAGGGTGATGCAATTAATGATTTCATGAAACCTGATAGGGTTGTAGTAGGTGTTGATTCTGAAAAGGCAAAGGAGTTGATGAGCAATATCTATCGTCCGATGATGTTGAACAACTTCCGTGTTATCTTTATGGATATTCCATCATCAGAAATGACCAAGTATGCTTCGAACGCAATGCTGGCTACCCGTATTAGTTTTATGAATGATATTGCTAATCTTTGTGAGTTAGTTGGTGCTGATGTAAATATGGTTAGAAAGGGTATCGGTAGTGATTCACGTATCGGAAATAAATTCTTATATCCGGGAACAGGATATGGGGGTAGTTGTTTTCCGAAAGATGTAAAAGCTTTAATTCATACTGCAGAGAAGAATGGTTACGATATGCAGGTTTTGAAAGCTGTAGAACAGGTGAACGAAAAGCAGAAAAATATTCTATTTGAGAAGTTCAATAGATATTTTTCAGGAGATATAGAAGGGAAAAAAGTTGCGATATGGGGATTGTCTTTCAAGCCAGAGACAGACGATATGCGTGAAGCTCCTTCTTTGGTTCTTATCAATAGTTTGTTAGACAATGGATGTGAGGTGACAGTTTACGATCCGATTGCGATGGAAGAAGCAAAAAAGATATTGGGTGATAAGGTAATTTATGCCAAGGATATTTACGATTCTGTATTGGATGCTGAAGCCATTTTTCATGTTACCGAATGGAAAGAGTTTCGCTTGCCAAACTGGGAGGTGATAAAGAGGTCTATGAAACCAAATCCTGTACTTTTTGATGGCAGGAATGTGTTTGACAAGAATATGTTGGAAGGAATAGTGTATTTAAGGATTGGATAGTCAATAATAGGTGCTTATATGACATTTAAAAATAGAAATTGTTTACTACTGCTTGAATTTGGTATTCCTCATTATAGGTATTTCATATTTGAATATTTTAATAGTGTTTTTAAAGAATTTGAAATTTTTCATTCGGGGGAGAGATTTTCAGAAAATAATGATTTTAAGAATAAAAAGGGAGTAAACATCAAGTTTCCTAATGAAATATCACTGACTTTTTTCAATCCGTTTTTGTTTTTTAAATATGAATTAATAATTTCCACTCTAAATTTAAGAAAGCCTCACACATGGTTACCAATTATATTTTTTCCAAAAAAAAAATGGATATTATGGGGACAAGGTGTACATAAAAATGAGAGTAAATTGCTTAATAACTTTAGACGTTATATCATCAGCAAATCAATAGGATACGTAACCTACACTGATAAAGGGAGAGAAAATCTGATAAGTATGGGGGTAATGCCGGAAAAAATATCTGTTGCATATAACACTTTGAGAATTGATAATTCAGAAATGACAATAGGCAAAGATTATTTATTATATGTTGGTAGGCTGCAAAAAAGAAAAGGTATTGAGAAAGTAATAAAATGTATAAAAAACACCAAGTATAAACTACTAATTATTGGTGATGGTGATTATAAAATCTACTTAAAAGATCTTGTGAAGAGTTATAAGCTTGAAGAACAGGTAGAATTTATTCAAGGTATTTATGATGACAATTTACTAAAGAAATACTTCTCGAATTCTATTGCATACGTTTCTCCAGATCATGTAGGTTTAGGTGTTGTACATAGCTTTGCATATGGTGTTCCAGTTGTTACGTGTAGAAATAGGAAACACGCACCAGAATTTGAATATTGTAATGAATCAAATTCTTACCTCTATAATGATGATAATGAGCTTTTAGATACAATAAAATGCATTTATACTGATGATAAAATGAGATTGGTCAAGAAAGAGAATGCTTTTTCTTTTTTCAATAAGAATCTACATTTTGAGAATGTTTATAAAGCATTTATTTACCAGTTTAAAAAAATTGAGATTTAAGGTAAACAAGCGGTTGTGTAAATCTAATTGAAGCATTATACTATTGAGAAATTTCATTATAAATTATTTAGTCAACCTCTATGAAAAATATAATACATGATTTACCAAAAAAATTTCTCGAGGAGGATACATTCGGGTGGACTCCAATAGTGAATAGAATTGCTGATATTATTAGGTTCCAAAGTAAGGTTGATCATAGTTGTTTTACTATTGGAGTCTATGGCAAATGGGGTGAAGGGAAAACTTCGTTGATGAACATGGTTTGCGAGAACCTTAAGAATGAAAAAG
>ENA-UOOR01004687-UOOR01004687.1-fermentation-metagenome-genome-assembly--contig:-NODE-4687-length-10643-cov-2.876275_pt1 | contig 10643 bp, 11 predicted proteins | sample MGYA00245780_ERZ724029 | MGnify/ENA primary metagenome ERZ724029 (study PRJEB28704, sample SAMN03018315) | fermentation metagenome | biome: anthropogenic terrestrial biome; feature: soil; material... | reverse complement strand
CGGGGAAACTGCCGAGATGCCCGGCTTTTACGCCGAGGATGAATACGATCTGGTGGGCTTTGCCGTAGGCATCGCCGACCGGGAAAAAATTCTGGACAGCGAAAACGTCCGGGCGGGAGATGCGATCATTGCTTTGCCTTCTTCCGGGGTCCATTCCAACGGATTTTCTTTGGTGCGCAAGGCCCTGCGGGTAGAAGAAAAAGGCCGGGTGGATCAGTATGTAGCCGAGCTGGGCAAAACGCTGGGAGAAGATCTGCTCACCCCCACCAAAATTTACGTAAAGCCCATTCTGGCCCTGTTGGAGCAGGTGAACATCCACTCCCTCAGCCACATCACCGGCGGCGGCTTTTACGAAAACATCCCCCGCGCCTTGCCCAAGGGCTTAGGCGCCCGGATTGAGCTGGCCACGGTAAAAACTCCCCCCATCTTTGACGTCATCGCCAAGGAGGGGAAGATTCCCCAGCGGGATATGTTTAACACCTTTAACATGGGGGTGGGGATGTGCGCCGTGGTGGCATCGGAAGATGCCGATAAAACGGTGAGCATCCTTCGGGCAAACGGAGTAGAAGCCTACCCCATCGGCAGGGTGACAGCAGGAGAAGGCGGGGTAGAGCTTACGTGAAACATCACGCAAGCTCTGATGTGCCAATCGCTCCTCGCTTGCGGCGAGAACCGCGATGGATGTACAAAACAATTATTTTTTTTTAAGGTTGTTTTGTATCTAAACGCAAGAGAAAGGAATGGTTGTTTATATGACCCGCATCGCGGTTCTGGTCAGCGGAGGCGGCACCAACCTGCAGGCACTGTTGGAGGCCCAGCAGCGGGGAGGCCTCCCCGGGGGAGAGATCGTGCTGGTCATCTTTTCAAGCGGAAGGCCTATGCGCTGGAACGGGCTGCCGCGGCGGGAATTGCCACGGCGGTGGTATCCCGCAAGGAATTGGCTCCCGAACTGTTTGACATGATGCTCTGCGCCGAGCTGGCCCGCCACAAAATCGATCTGGTGGTGCTGGCGGGATTTTTGTCGGTGCTGGGCCCGGGTATCCTTGCCCGGTACCAAAACCGCATCATCAACGTTCACCCCTCCCTCATCCCCGCCTTTTCCGGCCCGGGGATGTACGGTCTGAAGGTTCACCGGGCAGCGCTGGACCGGGGGGTCAAGGTGACGGGAGCCACCGTCCATTTAGTCAACGAGGTGGTGGACGGGGGAGAGATTTTGCTGCAAAAGGCGGTGGAGGTCCAGCCGGGAGACACCCCCGAGACCCTTCAGCGCCGGGTGATGGAGCAGGCAGAGTGGGAGATTCTGCCTCAGGCCGTGGCCATGCTCTGCCGGGACAAAGAAGATGAAAAGCCGAAACTGCGGCTTACTTTAGAATAGACAGGACACATCGACGACAATTGCGGGGGGAATAGCGATGAGTAAAAAGCGTGTATTAATCAGTGTTTCCGATAAAACCGGAGCGGTAGAATTTGCCCGGGGACTGGCAAAGCTGGGGTATGAGATTGTCTCTACCGGGGGAACCGCCAAGGCCCTGACTCAGGCAGGGGTAGAAAACACCGAGGTGAGCCGGATCACCGGCTTTCCCGAATGTCTGGATGGCAGAGTGAAAACCCTGCACCCCATGATTCACGCGGGGATTTTGGCCATGCGGGGCAACCCCGCCCACATGGAGCAAATCAAGGAGCTGGGGGTCACCCCCATCGATATTGTGGCCATCAACCTCTACCCCTTTAAGGAGACCATCCTCAAGGATGGGGTGACCTTGGAGGACGCGGTGGAAAACATAGACATCGGCGGTCCCACCATGATCCGCGCCGCCGCCAAGAACTGGCAGGATGTGGCGGTGGTGGTGGACCCCGGGGATTACCCCAAAATTCTGGAGCAGCTGGAGCAGGGGAAGGAGCTTTCCCGGGAGCTGAAGTTCAAGCTGGCGGCCAAGGTGTTTGAGCACACCGCCGCTTACGACGCTCTGATCGCCAATTACCTGCGGGGCCAATGTGAGGACACCCCCCTCTTCCCGGAGCGGCTTACCTGCACTTACGAAAAGGTTCAGGAGATGCGCTACGGCGAAAATCCCCATCAGCAGGGGGCCTTCTACCGGGAGGTGGGCAAAAAGGGCAACGTGCTGTCGGCGGCAAAGCAGCTCCACGGCAAGGAGCTTAGCTTTAACAACATCAACGACGCCAACGGCGCTCTGGATACCCTCAAGGAGTTCGGCAGCGAAAAGCCCTGTGCCGTGGCGGTCAAGCACGCTAATCCCTGCGGCGTCGGGCTGGGGGACACCCTGCTGGAAGCCTACCAAAACGCTTACGACAGCGATCCCGTCTCCATCTTTGGGGGAATCGTTGCCCTCAACCGGGAGGTGGACGCTCCCACCGCCCAAAAGATGAGCGAAATCTTTCTGGAGATCATTCTGGCTCCCGCTTTTTCCGCCGAGGCCCTTGAGATTCTGGAGCAGAAGAAGAACATCCGCCTGTTGGAGCTGCCGACCCTTGCCCAGAGCAACACCCCCGGCATGCTGGATATGAAGAAGGTGGCGGGGGGCCTGTTGGTGCAGGAGCTGGATACCCAGCTGATGAACGAGGATGCTATAAAGGTGGTCACCAAGCGGGCACCCACCGCCGGGGAGATGGAGCAGCTGCGCCTTGCCTGGAAGGTGGTTAAGCACGTCAAATCCAACGCCATTGTGCTGGCCAAGGAAAACGGCACCGTGGGTGTGGGCCCGGGGCAAACCAACCGGATCACCGCTTTAGAACTGGCGGTCAAATACGCGGGGAACAACGCCAAAGGCAGCGTCATGGCCTCCGACGCCTTTTTCCCCTTCAGCGACTGCGTGGAGCTGGCGGCCAAGGCGGGGATTACCGCCATCATCCAGCCGGGAGGAGCCATGCGGGACGAGGATTCCATCAAAGCCTGTGACGAAGCGGGCATCGCCATGGTCTTTACCGGTATGCGCCACTTCAAGCATTAAAAAAGAACCAAGCGCGGAGAGCCTTGCCCGGCAGGGCCTTGGCTTCCCCCGGGATTTAGAAGTACTGCAAGGAGAAAACGCCGAACCAAGGCGTTTTTCTTCCATCCAATAAAGATTAAAAGAACTGGTTGTGATACTGTTGAAGATATTGGTAGTGGGCGGCGGAGGCCGGGAGCATGCTCTGGTTCGCAAGCTGAAAGAAAGCCCCAAGGCGCGGGAGATTCACTGTGCCCCCGGCAATGCGGGTATCGCCGCCGATGCCCTCTGCGTGGACATTAAAGCCACCGATCTGGACGCCATGGTGGACTATGCCGCACAGCAGGCCTTTGATCTGGTGGTGGTGGCTCCCGACGATCCCCTCTGCATGGGAATGGTGGACGCTCTGGAGGCCCGGGGCATTCCCGCTTTTGGCCCCAACCGCGCCGCCGCCGCCATCGAGGGCAGCAAGGTGTTCGCCAAAGATTTGATGGAAAAGTACCACATCCCCACGGCGGCTCACCGCACCTTTGAGGATGCGGCTTTGGCTGCCGCCTACATCCAGGCGCGGAATAGCTGGCCCTGTGTCATCAAGGCCGACGGTCTGGCTTTGGGCAAGGGTGTGGTCATCGCCCAGAATCTGGCTGAAGCCGAGGAGGCTGTCCGCCGGATGATGGAGGATAAAATCTTTGGGGAAAGCGGCAGCCGCATTGTGGTAGAGGAGTTCCTCACCGGGCCGGAGGTGTCGGTGCTGGCCTTCTGCGACGGCAAAACGGTGGTTCCCATGGTCAGCTCCATGGACCACAAGCGGGCCTACGATGGCAACGAGGGCCCTAACACCGGAGGAATGGGAGCCATTGCCCCCAATCCCCACTACACCCCCAAGCTGGCGGAGCGCTGCATGGAGGAAATTTTTCTGCCCACGGTGCAGGCCATGGCACAGGAGGGCTGTCCCTTCCGGGGCTGCCTCTACTTCGGCCTGATGCTCACCCCGCAAGGCCCCAAGGTCATTGAGTACAACTGCCGCTTTGGCGACCCGGAAACCCAAGTGGTGCTGCCCCTGCTGGAATCCGATCTGGTGGAGATTATGTTGGCCACCCGGTCAGGCACTCTGGCCCAGACCCCCGTGGCCTGGAAGCAGGGAGCCGCGGCCTGTGTGGTGCTGGCCAGCGGCGGCTATCCCGGCTCTTACCCCGTGGGCCTTGCCATCGAGGGGCTGGAAGATTCGGGACAGGCAGCCCAAAGCGGCGCCGTGGTCTACCATGCGGGAACCCGCAGGGCCGACGGCCGTTTTGTGACGGCGGGGGGCCGTGTCATGGGAGTCACCGCCGTGGGGGATAATCTGGACGATGCCCTCCAAACAGCATATAAGGCCGCAGGCGGCATCTCCTTTCCCGGAATGCAGTACCGGGGGGATATCGGCAGATATTAAGGTAAAGTGCGACTGCTGGCGGATCTAACAGGGAATAGCCCGGTATCCAAGGCATTCCCCTTGCCCTATGCCGTCGGCCTTTAAAATAGCAGGGGACTTTTATCCCCACACTTGGGGTAAAATCCCGCCAAGCTGACAAATCAAAACTATGGCAGGATCACCGGCAACACTCTGATGTTGCAAGGGCCTGCCCTGCGATTACATTTTCTTTCCCATTTAAAGGAGGTACCTCTTTGTCCCTGGAAGCAAAACTGGAGCCGATTCTGGAGCAGGTGCAAAAACCAGCCCGGTATATCGGTGGGGAACTAGGCAGCATCATCAAGGAGCCGGACAAAGTTTCGGTTCGCTTTGCGTTTTGTTTTCCCGATTTGTACGAGATCGGCATGTCCCATCTGGGGATGAAGATTCTCTACTCCATCAAAAACAGCCGGGAGGATATTTGGTGCGAGCGGGTGTTTGCCCCCGCCGCCGATATGGAAGCCCAAATGCGGGAGCACCACACCCCCCTGTACGGGCTGGAAAGTCTGGAGCCCATCCGGGATTTTGACTTCATCGGCTTTTCCCTCCAATACGAGATGTGCTATACCACTCTGCTCAACATGCTGGATTTAGCGGGGCTAACCGTGCGCAGCGCAGACCGGAAAAACCTTGCCCCCATTGTCATGGCGGGAGGCCCCTGTGCCTGCAACCCGGAGCCTCTGGCCGATTTTGTGGACCTCTTTGTATTGGGGGAAGGGGAGGAGGTCAATCTGGAGCTCATCGACCTCTACCGGCAGGCCAAGCAGGAGGGCTGCTCCAAGGAGGAGTACCTGCGCCGGGCGGCTGGAATTCCCGGGGTCTATGTGCCCTCCCTTTACGATGTGACCTACCGGGAGGACGGCACGATTCAGGCCATCACCCCCAAAGAGGGCGCCCCCGCCAAGGTAAGCAAGCGGATCATCCGGGAGCTGGACAAGGTTCCCTTTCCCAAGAGTTTTGTGGTGCCCTTTATCGATATTGTTCATGACCGCTCCATGCTGGAGGTTCAGCGGGGCTGCATCCGGGGCTGCCGCTTCTGTCAGGCGGGGTTCATCTACCGGCCCATCCGGGATAAGTCCCCGGAAACCCTGAACCGGGACGCCCTCAATCTTTCCGACACCAGCGGCTACGACGAGGTTTCCCTCACCAGCCTTTCTACCAGCGACTATCAGGGGTTAGAGGAGCTGCTGGACAACATCCTCCCTTGGACACAGGAGCGGCAGATCAACATTGCTCTGCCCTCCCTGCGGATCGACAGCTGCTCCGAAAAGCTGCTGGCCCAGATTGCCAAGGTGCGGAAAAGCGGCCTGACCTTTGCTCCCGAAGCGGGGAGCCAGCGGCTGCGGGATGCCATCAACAAAAATCTTTCCGAGGAGGAAATCCTCTCCACCTGCCGGGCGGCCTTCCGCAACGGCTACACCTCGGTCAAGCTCTACTTTATGATCGGCCTGCCCACCGAAACCTTGGAGGATGTAGCGGGAATTGCCGATCTGGCGCAAAAGGTGGTAGACGCCTTCTACCGCCTGCCGGACAAGCCCAAGGGCAAGGGAGTGCAGGTCACCGTCAGCGTCGCCTGCTTTGTCCCCAAGCCCTACACCCCCTTTGAGTTCGAGCCTCAGGATACCCCCGAGCAGCTGCGGGAAAAACAAAGGCATCTGATTGCCAATGTGCGCAGCCGGAAGATTTCCGTCAAATACCACGATAGCCAAACCAGTGTGCTGGAGGCTGCTCTGGCCCGGGGTGACCGCCGGCTGGGCCCGGTGCTGGAATCGGCCTGGCGGGCGGGCAGCCGTCTGGACGGCTGGGGAGAGCACTTCTCCATGGAGCGGTGGACGCAGGCCTTTGCCGACCATGGGCTGGAACCCGGCTTTTACGCTCACCGCCGCCGGGACTATGAGGAGGTCGCCCCTTGGTCTCATCTGGATTACGGGGTATCCCGCCGCTTTTTGATCGGGGAAAACAAAAAAGCCTGGGACAGCACCGTCACTCCCAATTGCCGGGAGCACTGCTCCGGCTGTGGGGCCGCTGCTCTTTATTTAAATGGGGAGGTGAAGCCGCCATGCAGCAAGTAATGATTCCAGTTCGGATGTTCTTTTCCAAAACAGGGCGGGCCAAGTACATCTCCCATCTGGACACCATGCGCACCTTTACCCGTGCCTTTCGCAGAACCCATCTGCCCCTTTGGGACACTCAGGGGTTTAACCCCCACCTGTACATGACCTTTCCCCTGCCGCTGGCCTTGGGGGTGGAAAGCCACCGGGAGGCGGTGGACTTTCGCCTCACACAGGAGCTGGACTTTGGGCAGGTGGCGCAGGAACTAGTCGACGCCCTTCCTCCCGGCTTTGAGGTGGTGGAGGTGGCGGAGCCTGTCATGCCTGCTTCCGCCATTGCGTGGGCGGAGTACGAGCTTCGCCTTGCCTATCCCCCTATGGAGCGGGAGGCCATGCTGTTTGCCCTCAAGGAGCTGTTTGCCAAGCCCTCCATCGAGGTGATCAAGAAAAGCAAAAAAGGGGAGGTTCTCACCGACATCCGGCCCCATACCACCTTGCTGGACTGCAAAGTGGACGACAGCGGACTATGGATGTCCGTGGGGCTGGCGGCGGGCAGCACCCTGAACATTTCCCCCCGCCTGCTGCTGGAAGCCTTTGAAAAAGATACCCGTCCGGCTGATTCGGTTAAAATTTTGCGCACCGCCATCCTGGACGCCGGGCGCAAACCCTTTGTTTAACGGGAAAAAGCGGGAAATATTCGACAAAAGGGCTTGCAACCAACGCCCCGTTGTGATATACTATTGCAGCATGTGATCGAAAACAGTTGCCGGGGAGCAAACCTCCCTTTCGCTTTCTGTTGCGGTTGCCATCAGGACAGTCCTCTGCCCCCGACGGTATGAATGTCCTTACAAAGGAGGAAGCATGATGAATGCTTTAAAATTGATTGCGCAGGACTCCCTTAAAACCGAAGTCCCGCAGGTCGACGTCGGAAATACCGTTCGGGTACACGTTCGCATCAAAGAAGGCGAGCGGGAGAGAATCCAGATCTTTGAAGGCACTGTCATTGCCAAAAAGCATGGCGGCGTGGCCGAAACCTTTACCGTGCGGCGCATGTCCCACGGCGTGGGTGTAGAAAGGGTCTTTCCCCTGCATTCTCCCACTGTGGCAAAGGTCGAGGTAGTCCGCAAGGGCCGCGTCCGCAGGGGCAAGCTCTACTATCTGCGGGACAGAGTTGGCAAGGCTGCCAAAGTCAAAGAGCAGATTCGCTAACAAGAGAGAAAAGGGGCTTTCACAAAAAGCTCCTTTTTGCTATTATGGGATAGGTGCAAAAACAGAGCCGCGATGCTCTGAACCTATGACCGCACAGACCGTTGAACTCACAAAGCGGCTGACATCGGGAAGCTTTTTGCGCGGCGGGAAATGCCGGCGCAGTCTTATGGGAGGCGAAAGCTGGTGCACGAGGATTACGAGCCTTTGGAAGAACTGCCGCAGGCTCTTTTGCGAGAGGTGTACGATTGGGTAGAGGCCGGCATGATAGCGGTGGTCTGCGTGGTGCTGCTGTTCACCTTTGTGGCGCGGCTGGCGGGAGTAGAAGGCGACTCCATGCTCCCCACCCTGCACCATCAGGACAGACTGCTCATCACCCGGCTGGGCATGCCCGCCCGGCAGGGGGATATTGTGGTGGTCACCAAGCCCACCTCCCGAGGGGAGCCGCTGATCAAGCGGGTGATTGCCACCGAAGGCCAGATGGTCTACATCGATTTTTCCTCCCAAACGGTGATGGTGGACGGCAAGGAGCTGGAAGAACCCTACATCGCCGAGCCCACCGCTCTGCGGTACGATATGGAGTTTCCCCAAAAGGTGCCGGAAGGCTGCGTCTTTATCATGGGAGACAACCGCAACAACTCCTGGGACAGCCGGGACTGGGAGGTGGGCATGGTGGATCAGCGCTACATTCTGGGCAAGGTGGTCTACCGGGTATGGCCCTACGAACAGATGGGAAAGCCAAGTTAGATTCTGGAGGTTCACATTGAAGGAAAAACATAGCGGGAAGATGCGCGGGCCACAGCGTGGGCCGCAGGATCAGCAGCACGGGCAGCAGGAACACCTGAACATTCAGTGGTTTCCCGGCCACATGGCCAAAACCCGTCGGATGATGCGGGAAAATCTGCGGCTGGTGGATGTAGTGGCGGAACTGCGGGATGCCCGGGTTCCCTATGCCAGCGCAAACCCGGAAATCAAAAAGCTGCTAGGCGGCAAAAAGCGGATTATCATCCTCAACAAAAGCGATATGGCCGATTCTGCCGCCACCAAAGAGTGGCTGGAGCACTTTAACCGTCACCAGATTTCCGCTCTGGAAATGGACTGCCGCAGCGGCAAAGGGGTGGGGCGGTTTGTCCCCGCCGTGGAAAAGCTTCTGGCCGATGAGCTGGCCCGCCGCCGTTCCAGAGGAATGGTGGGCCGCCCCCTGAGGGTGATGGTAGTGGGGGTTCCCAACGTGGGAAAATCCTCCTTTATCAACCGGATGGCCTCCTCCAAGCGGACCAAGGTGGAGGACCGCCCCGGCGTCACCCGGGGAAAGCAGTGGGTGAAAATAAGCGACGGCATGGAGCTTCTGGATATGCCGGGGGTTCTCTGGCCCAAGTTCGAGGATCCGGCAGTGGGGGAGCATCTGGCCTTTACCGGCGCTGTTCGGGATCAGATTATGGATACCGAGGCTCTGGCCTCTCGCCTATTGGAACGGCTGGCGGCCGATTATCCTGCTTTGCTGGGGGCACGGTACTCTCTGGAGCCGGAAGAACTGCAAGGCCAGCCGGGGCACGCTCTGCTGGCCCTTATCGGCAAAAAGCGTGGGATGCTGCTGCCGGGTGGCGAGATCAACACCGAGCGGGCCTCCGTTGCCGTGTTGGACGAATTCCGCGGGGGCCAGATCGGGAAGATCACACTGGAGCACCCCAAAACCTGACCAACTCCTGACTCCCGCAGCCAAAGGCTGCTGTACCTGTAGGGCAAAGCCCCAATGACGACATTTTTGCATTGACTGGAGGTTCCCATGAGCTTGTTTGCATACGATCAGTCCATCCGGCAGGAAGGATACCACACCCTCTGCGGAGTGGACGAGGCAGGCCGGGGCCCTCTGGCAGGTCCGGTTTATGCGGCGGCGGTGATCCTGCCGCCCCAGACAGAGCTGCCGGATCTTCGGGATTCTAAAAAGCTCACCGCCAAAAAGCGGGATCAACTCTTTGACCAAATCAGAGAAGTCGCCGTGGCTTTTTGTATTGCCGACGCTTCGGTGGAGGAAATCGAGGACTACAATATACTGGAAGCAGCCATGCTGGCCATGCGCCGGGCGATAGAGGGTCTGAGCGTCTCTCCCGATCTGGTGCTGGTGGACGGCAACCGCCTCCCCGGCTCCGGGCAAAGGGAGCGGATGGTGGTGGGAGGGGACGATACCTCCGCCTGCATTGCGGCGGCTTCTATTCTGGCCAAGGTGGCAAGGGACCGCAAGATGCTGGAGCTGGACGCAGCCTATCCCGGCTACGAGTTTGCAAGGCACAAAGGCTACGGCACCAAGCTCCACTACGAAAAGCTGGAGGAGTTGGGAAGCTGCCCCGCCCACCGGGAAAGCTTTCTGAGGAAATGGAGGGGGAAACGTGGATCGCCGTGAAACAGGACGTCTTGGAGAAGAACTGGCCGCCGAGATTCTGGAACAAAAGGGTTATACGGTGGTGGCCAAAAATGTACATAGCATGTACGGGGAAGTGGACCTCATCGCCACAGGGGATGGCTACATCTGCTTTATCGAGGTGAAAACCCGCCGCCGGGGTGCGATGGTTTCCCCCGAGGAGGCGGTCACCCCCGCCAAGCGCAGGAAGATTGTCCTCACCGCTTTGCTATATCTGCAAAACCACCCTTACGACCTGCAACCACGCTTTGACGTCTTTACCGTGGAAACCGACGGAGAGCGGGCGATTTCCCATCAGCACCTGAAGGGAGTGTTTGAAGGTGGCAACGACTACTGACTACCGGCTGTTGGATCTGCATTGCGATACCATCACCCGCTGTCTGGGAGAGGGCTGGGATCTGGACCACCCCAACCTCCACCTTGGCCTTTCCCGCAGGCCCCAAGCCATTCGGCTCTGTCAGGCGGCGGCTGTTTTTATGCCCGACCGGTTCCGGGGCAAAGAGGCTCAGACCTACTTTACCCGGACCTATGAGCTTTACCGGTCGGAATGCGCCCGCAAAAGGGAAAGCCTT
>ENA-UOOR01004686-UOOR01004686.1-fermentation-metagenome-genome-assembly--contig:-NODE-4686-length-10646-cov-6.699273_pt1 | contig 10646 bp, 9 predicted proteins | sample MGYA00245780_ERZ724029 | MGnify/ENA primary metagenome ERZ724029 (study PRJEB28704, sample SAMN03018315) | fermentation metagenome | biome: anthropogenic terrestrial biome; feature: soil; material... | reverse complement strand
TGTTTTGGCCAGTTTGAATGAAGTCTAATGAAGAAAGGGTTTTAAACTTTCTTTGGTGCATCCTCCGGACACAACGATATCCTCAAGAGATTTTTAATTATAGATAAAGAGTATCCTGACAATAATAAAGATTTAGCAACCGCTAGAAATTGTGATTGAACTAAAAAATAGCCCAGCGGATCAGAAAAATACAAGTATAGATGAAAAAGATAGACAGCTTCTTGTGCAAACCATTTTGAAAGAAATGACTCTGTAGCTTACCGGAATAGAAAGTGTGGGATCTTGAGTTAGGCGGTGATAAATGCAGACACTTCAAAATAGCTTCTTAAGGATTGGTTTAGTTTACCTATAAGGGATTGTAATTAGTATAATCCCTTGTTTTTTACCAATTTAGTTAACATAAAGTTATATATAATTTTTATTTTATATTGTAAACAAATTTTACAAACATTTGTTTTGCACTTTTTAAAGCAGGAGGAAAAAGTTCACATAATATCGAAATATATAAAACGAGTTAAATATGTAAAAAAATTAAGTAAATATACTAAAAGGAAATTGTTGAAGAAGGGGCAACATTAAATCTTCTTGCTTTAATCGGCAAATAGATTTTGTAAGTGTAAATCTATAGAAAAAATAAATGTTTAAAATAGAATACCTAAAAATGGTTTTAAACATATGAGGAGGGTAAAGCATGGGGAAAATATGTGCAAATTTCCAAATAACAACGCCGATGTTTTTAGGAGGTGTGGATAATAAGAAAACGGCGGAGCTCAGGCCAACATCTGTTAAAGGGGCTTTGAGATTTTGGTTTAGGGCTATAAAATATGGTAAGTATCAAGATTATAAAAAAGTAAAAAAGATAGAAGATGAGCTTTTGGGGAGCACTGCTTCTCAAAGCAGATTTTTCTTAAAACTAAGCGCAAAAGATATTAAGGCAGAAACCAAACAATCTATATGCAAAAGTATTTTTAGGTATGGTGTCTCCTATCTAGGCTATGGCCTTGATTATGAAATAGGAAACATAGATGAAAAGGGTAAAAAAGAGAAAATTTATAGACCTTTTCTTATCCCAGGACAGACTTTTAATATGGAATTGCTTATTAAACCCAATTATCAAGATGAGCTAGACATAGAGGATTTAATTACACCTATCAAGGCCCTAGGTTTATTTGGAGGACTTGGTAGCAGAAGTAGGAGAGGTTTTGGTTCGGTTACTTTAGATTCTATCTATGTTGATGATAAAGAGTACTGGGTTGCTCCTTGCTCAAGAGAGGAGCTAAGAAATATTTTCGGGGAATTCTATTCATCTCTAGAGCTTAGCAAAACTATTCCGGAGTATACTGCTTTTAGCAAAAACAACAGAACTATTATTTTAGAAGAATTTGACGATTACGAACAAGCCTTGAAATACGTAGGAGAAACTATAATGCAGTTTAGACGGGGCTATGGAGAAGATGCTGGTATTGTATGTGATTATTTAGAAAAAAAGAATGTAGATAAACACCCCGAAAAAGTAATTTTTGGTCTACCACATAACTATTTCATTAAAAATCTGGGTAAAGTTGAGATTAATCCAGTAATGGATTCAGAAAGAATAAGGCGTTCCAGTCCCTTATTTATAAAAATAATTTCTGTAGAAGAAAATAAAGACGTAAAATACATCCCTGTTATGACCGTGTTTCCAGCAAAGTTTTTACCGGAAGATAGTGAAATCTCTTTAGAAGGTGAAAGAAAAGGAAGAATCTTAGAACCAAAAATATTAGAGCCAAAAGTATCTTATAATCTCATCAATGAGTTTATGGATACTTTTCATCACAGGTTGGAGGTGAGACCCCTTGACTAAACGTTATTTTTACTTTTCCCTAGGACCAGTTCAAGAATTTGTAGGTAAGGCAAGAAGGTTGAGAGATTATTGGACAGGTTCTTATCTGCTTTCTTATCTGACTAAACTGGCTATGGATGAAGTCTGTAAAAATAGGGGCCATCTAATTTTTCCACCATATAAAGAAAACAATAAACCTACAGAAGCTAATAAAAACCATGAAATTGGTTCTTTCCCTAACAGATTTCAAGCCGATGTTCCTGCGGGTTTTGAACCAACTTGCTGTGAAAAAAGGGTAAAAGATACCTGGGAAAAGATTGCGGAATATGTTTGGGTAGAGTACATATCAGAAGTTGCGTCATTAGGCAAGAATACCAAGGAAATTTGGGATCGACAGGTTGAAGGTTTTTGGTATATGCAATGGGTGATAGCTGATGAGGAAAATGATGCGCTACTTGATATAAGAAAGAACTGGCGGAGTCATCTTCCTACAGTTGAGCCTGGAAATAAATGCACATTGCTTGGAAATCTACAGGAGATATCAGGTTATATAAGATCATCTAAAAAGGGAGAAGGCGAAAAGCAAAAAATATTTTGGGAAAAGATGCGATCAAAATTGGCTTTGTTAGATCTAAAAGAAGGGGAGAGACTTTCCGCTGTTGCCTTGATAAAGAGGATTTTTCCACGAGTATACAATGAATTTGAAAAGACCATATTCCCAGAAAACTTTCCTTCTACCACATATATGTCTGCTGTATCGTGGGTAAAGGCTGTTATCAAAAAAGAGGAGTTGGCTATTGATTTTTTAAAGGAAGCCAGAAAATTAAAAGAAGTTAGCAGCGAGGCGAAGGTAGGTATTCAATGTTTAGATGAACTTGCTAAGGATAATAAGGATTTAAAAGGTTTTATATCATTAGATGGAAACTGTTTCTATTCTCATACTCTTTTAAATGATAATTTATGGGGCGATGGTGATCGGATTATAAGAGAAAACCTTGAAAGCAAAGTGAGAAATATCAGTAGAAAGATTGGTTTTGAGCCAGATACTTATTATGCCTTACTCAGTATGGATGGAGACAAAATAGGCGCAATTCTTCAAGATAACAAAGATAAAAAGGCAAAAATAAGCGAAACAATCTCTGCTTTTAGTGAAAGTGTTCCCGGTATTATTAAGAATCACAGTGGTAGAGTAGTTTATGCCGGAGGAGAAGATGTTTTTGCGATTCTTCCGGTAGATACCGCAATAAATGCCGCAGTTGAATTAAGAAGAAAGTATACAGAATTATTTGAACCGGTTTTTGATTCAAAAGAGATACCCACCATTTCTGCTGCTATAATTTTTGCCCATCATCATGCGCCTTTGACTAAAGTCTACAATGAAATCCAATCATTATTAGATAACGTAGCGAAAGATGAGTACGGCAGGGCAAGTCTCGCAATCAGCACATGGAATACAGGGGGTCGTGATTTGGTTTGGGCTATGCCGTGGCAAGAGTTTGTAGAGGATACAAAAGATAACTTAATAAGCAGGTTGGCTGTAAAATTTGGGAAAGCAAAAGAAACTGAGAGCATTTCCAATAGTTTTATCTACAATATACAGAGGGATCTAAGTTTATTTACAGATAAAGACTCATTTTTAAGTGATGAAGAAATTTTAAAGCTTTTAACAGCAGAATATATAAGAAGTAGAGCAAAAAGCAACAAAAACCTGACTAAAGAGCAGGTTCAACCGCACATGAGAGAATTGCTGAAAATGTGCAGCATATATTATCATGATGATAAAGGTATGATTGAAAAACAAAAGGGTTTTAATGTTGACGGCGCCCTATTAGTTAAATTTTGTGGCATCGTTGACCACTAGTATATGGGAATTTAAAGCAATTGATACACTGTTTTTTAGAGACGGCACACCTCATAATGCCGGGGAGGGCGGAGGATTAGGTATAAAAAGTATTTTTCCTCCTTATATATTTACTCTTCAAGGGGCTATTAGAGCAGGTTTAGCCATGGGACAAGGCTGGGTGCCTAATGGTGATATTTCATTTCCAGAAGAGCTAGGTGATGGCGATGATCTTGGTGAAATCTCCTTTGAAGGACCTTATTTGAAATATGGTGAGGATCATCTTTTTACTGTTCCTTTAAATCTAGTACATAAAGACTTGAAGCAATTTAGCCGAGTGGCGCCTCAAGAGAAATCATATGATACGGATATGGGTAGAGTGAGACTTCCCATTTTAGTAGAAGCCATTAAGGGAGCAAAGTCAATGAATGACTTTATGATAAAAGAGGATGTTTTAAATATTCTCTTGAGTGGAGAAAAACTCACTTTCAGTAAAGAAGATTTTATTAACAAGTCAAAGCTATGGAAAGAAGAGGAAAGAACAGGTATAGCTATAGAAAAAGCGACTGGAACTTCAAAAGATGGTATGCTGTATTTTACGTCACATATAAGACCAGAACCCGAGTTATCTATAGCTGTTAAAGTCAAAGGTATCAATAAAGAATGGCTCCAAAAAGTTCCATCCGTTCTTGCCTTGGGCGGGGAAGGAAGGATGGCTACAGTCGAAATCACTGATGATAAAACCATTTTTCCTCCTATGCCCGAACTAAAAACAGAAGCTGGCAAGATTAGATTCACCGTTACATTACTTACTCCTGGCTGCGTTTGGCCTTTTGAAACAATGCAAAATACAACTAAGGATATGGAGGATCTTATTAAAAAAGGATATCCATCTATCCCCGGCAATTGCGTTTCTGCGTGTATAGGAAAGTTAAAACAGGTAGGAGGCTTTGATCTTAAAAAGCGGGAACCAAGGCCTTTAATTCCCATAATACCACAGGGAAGTATGTGGTTTTACGAAGGTGATGCTAAAGATGCTGATACTTTAAAAAAGTTTCATGGTAGAGTTGTAAATCCATTGGGATTTAATCAAATAATAATTGGAAACTGGGGGGGTTAATATGAAAGTCGATATAATAGGCTTATTAAGTGAAACAAGTATGCATCCAGGTTCAGAAAGCTCAACAGGGGTTGTGGATCTTCCGATTGCAAGGGAGGTTAGTACTAATTATCCTGTTATAACGGGTTCTTCCTTAAAGGGTGCTTTTCGAGAAAGTTTTGAGGATAGAAGGGATAAAAAGGTATCGGACGAAATTTTTGGAGAACAAAACAGGACCGGAGATATTGCTATTTCAGATGGTAGAATTCTTTTGCTTCCTGTAAGAACTTTAATTGGACATTATAAGTGTATTACCTGCCCATACATATTAGACCGTTTTTTCCGGGATCTTAAACTTGCAGGGTACTCAATAGATGAAGTTAAGATTCCTGAAATAGAACAAGGTAAAGCTCTATATCATGGTACTGATGAAGAGATCTTTTTGGAAGAGATTACATTTGCACCACATGCACCACAAGAGAGCGGCGAGATTCTTCAGAAACTAGTTGAGAAGATAAAACCTCTTCTATACCACAAGTCACTAAAAGACAGGCTAATAAAGCAGTTAGTAGTAATAAATGATGATGAATTTGCCTTTTTTGCAAAATACGGGCTTGAGGTTCGAGCCAGAAACAAACTAGAAAGAAAGACAAAAACCAGCGATAATCTTTGGTATGAAGAGTGCCTACCACCTGATACACTTTTTTACGTTATGTTTTTATGTCGGACCGGAAAAGAAACCTCACTGGAAAAACTCAGGGAGGCCTTTTTAGAAAAACCCTATATTCAAATAGGGGGTAATGAAACAATTGGCCAAGGATGGTGTGTTTTGAGCCGTTGGGAGGAAGGTGAAGAAAGATGAAGAGAAACCTAGAGCAGAAAAGGGCAGAATATGCATTAAATACAATTAAAAAAAGAAGGGAAGAGTTTCAAGATAACAGTAAAAAAAGAGAGAGATACCTTACAAGAGTAAAAAATCTGCCTGCAACAATAATAATGTGCGGCTTAGGTCAAACAGTAGCTACATTGCTTTCTGTTGGTAAAGGAATAAACGACAATCCTGACCAAATGTTATATGAAGATCTGAAAAATTGGCTCTGTGGTGATCGGGAAGGCGTAATCTATCAAGATAAAGATCTGATAAAAGCAGTAGTAAATAATGACCGCAAAAAATATATAAAAGCTCAGGCTGAAGCATTGAAGTTACTCGAGTGGTTGAAAAAATTTGCAACGGCATATCTTTCTGAAGAGGTGAGTTGCCATGAAACTTCCATTATATAGACAGGCTCAGGAAAGTTTTAATAAGCTAAATAAAGATAAGGGCGATCTAAATTTAGGTCTATATTATCAAAAATTCTGTGATCAATGGAATAATAATCGTAATTTGGAATTAGATAAGCAGGGATTTTTATCTGACATCACTGAAAAAAGTGATAGAGTAGATAGAAAACTTTTAGATGAACAAATTGCCCGAATGTATAATCTTACTTGCACACTAGGTGGTAAGTTTAAGATATATGAACTTACAGAACAATTCATAACGGGTGTAGGTCTTGACCATCCAATAGAAGTGGGATTTTTATGGAATCATACATTAGGAATTCCTTACATAGCCGGAAGTTCTATAAAAGGAATTGTAAAAAATTGGGCTGACAATTGGAGTCAAGAAGATAATAATATTAAGAGTATATTTGGTTCGAATCTAGATGATGTTAAAGAGAATCAAGTCGGCAGTGTGATTTTCTTTGATGCATTACCCTATGGAAGAATAAATCTTAAAACAGATATAATGACACCACACTATACCTCATATTACTCCAATAATAAATGTCCCGGTGACTGGAGTAATCCTATACCAATACCATTTTTGACGGTAGATAAAAACCAAAGATTTATCTTTTTTGTTGCTCCTAGAACGAAAAATGATATAAAAGATTGTTCCAAAGTTATAGAATGGCTTGATGAGGCTCTAACAACCTTAGGGGCTGGTGCGAAAACAGCAACAGGATATGGTTGCTTTAAACCAGTGGAAGATGCTGAGAAATCCTATAATGAGCAACTAAAGCTAAAAATCAAAGAAGAAAAAAGAAAACGCGAACTGGAAAACATGTCGTCTATTAGACGGTTGATGGAAGAAGATGGATATAGTACAGATAGTGACCTTTTTATGAGAAATCTTTACTGTAAAATGGTTAAAACGTCTTAAAGATAATACAGAAGAAGAAGAGACAAAAAAGCAAATAGCAAAGTATCTTGCTGATTGGTATAAAGCTAATAGACTCGACCAATGGGAAAAACCCAGAGGTAAAAACATAGAAAAGGTTAGTTTAATCAAGACCTTTATTGATTAAGGGGTGTACATTTTGGCTCGTAAACTGTTTTCATTTCTTGGCACTAGTAAGTATGAACCCTGTTATTACTATCTAACTGTTAACGGGGAAAGAATCAATGATAGTAATTACCGTTGCTATGTTCAAGAATCGTTTATTAATCTATTGCCAAAAATAAACAAACAAATTGATGAAATAGTCATATTTATAACAGATGAAGCATTTAAGACAAATTGGCTTAAAAATAAAAACGATCAATATAATCTTCCAGGGCTCAAAGAGACTTTAGTGAAATATAAAAAAGAATGTACTATTACACCTGTAAAGATTTCATCAGGTGAAAGTGAACAAGAGCTTTGGCAGATATTTGATGGAATATTTGAGCAAATTGAACCACAGGATGAGATAATATTTGATATTACACATTCATTCCGTTCCATACCTATTATAGCTATAATAATACTAAACTATGCTAAATTTGTTAAAGGGTGTGATATTGTAGGGATCTATTACGGGGCAGTAGAAGCGCTATGTCCTCCCCGGGAACTGAAGGAGAAGCTTATCGAAGAAAGATATTGTCCCATCTTTAATCTTACTTCATTTGTCGAGCTTTTAAACTGGACTGTGGGTATTGATAAATTTATAAGTACTGGTGATGTCCGACAGGTGGCATCTTTGATAGAAAAAGAACAGCAAAGATTTGGCCGGCTTGGAGAAAGTGCTAAATCGATGTTTTTTAAACATCTAAAATCATCAATATGTTCTTATATCAATTCGATAGCCACTTGCCGCGGAAAAGAGATTTCTAAAAAAGCATTAGATTTAAAGGTAAAGTTGAAAGAGATAATAGACAGCCCTGAATTGGTTTATATTAAACCTATAAAACCTCTCCTTGAAAAGATGGGTTCAGAGCTAAAAACCTACACTGATGATGAGCATAAAAACATGTTGAAGGCAGTGAAATGGTGCTGCGAGCATAATCTTATACAACAAGGAATTACGATATTACAAGAAGGCGTAGTAACTTTTTTATGTGAGAGATATGGTCTTGATCCAAATATAGAAATAAATAGGGAGGTTATTAATCAAGCAAGTAATATAAAAGCAAGAAAGTTACCAGTTCACAAATGGAAAAAAGAGTCAATAAATAGAGAACAATTGGTTAAAGGATTATTAGATGATGAATATTTTAGCAGGGCAGCAAGATTCTTAGATAGTATGGTACAAATAAGGAATGACATAAATCACGCTGGCTGGCGTAAGCGTCCTTTGAAGCCAGAAACTATAGAAAATAATCTGGAAAGATTACTGGAAGAAGCAGAACGGATTATAGAGGAAGGCTAGATTAAGTATTGATCTTTCATAAGAGTTAATATCATGGAGGCCGAAAGTAATGAAACAAATATTTCTGCTTTTTTCTCACCAACTTACCATAACTCAACAAGATGAATTAAAAAACAGTTTTGATGTGGGTAAGTTTATTTATCTTCCTCCAGAATTACAAAACATTTGGTCAAACATTCTTCCTGAGCTTCCTTCAATAAAAAACTATCTTCAAGACATTTTTGTGTGGCTGAAGGAAAACTCAAATTTTCAGGACTTAGTGTTGGTTCAGGGGGAATTCGGAGCAGTATTTCTAACTGTTGACTTTTGTAAAAAAGCGGGGCTCATACCTATATATGCTACGGCTAAACGAGTTATTACTGAAGAGATTGTTTCAGATCAAACTGTTCAGACAAAAAGGAATTTTACCCATGTGCGATTCAGAGAATTTGAAAAATGGAGTTACAGACAATAAGTCTGTTTATAATAAAAAGTCGTCGACCCCTAATAGCGTAAAAACCCCGGGAGGTCGACGACTTTTTATTATTATGGTAATATAGATATAACATAGCTTTGCTTAGATTTGATAGGTTTATAGTAGTTATTTATCAGCACTATCCGAACTAAAAATTGCAGTTCAAACGGGTTTTTAGACTACCTATGAGGAATTGAAACGCCTTCTACCTGGGCTTTAGTATGTTAACAATACCGCGTTTTTAGACTACCTATGAGGAATTGAAACGCAGTTTGTCGCCACCGGCCTGCAATAGCCTTTAGCGTTTTTAGACTACCTATGAGGAATTGAAACTTCCGTCAGCCTGCTCCTTCAAATACGCCATATTCCGTTTTTAGACTACCTATGAGGAATTGAAACCTATACGGTCGGTCTACAGCCAGATCGAATTTACAAAGTTTTTAGACTACCTATGAGGAATTGAAACCTGGAATTTCCTCGTCAACGAACGAGACGACGACGGGTTTTTAGACTACCTATGAGGAATTGAAACCGAGACTGGGAAAAGTGTTCCGGCAGCGGACATGGCGTTTTTAGACTACCTATGAGGAATTGAAACAATGTTAAAAGAATCAGCCGTAAACAAACGTTTTAAAGTTTTTAGACTACCTATGAGGAATTGAAACTCGCGTTACTTTTATCTTTTCTAGTTGTCTGATGCGTTTTTAGACTACCTATGAGGAATTGAAACAAGGAATTTTACCCCAGTTGTAACCTTTTTCATCAAGTTTTTAGACTACCTATGAGGAATTGAAACACCCAAAAACAGCTACACCTCCTCCGGCTTCCGGATCGTTTTTAGACTACCTATGAGGAATTGAAACTGCATCCCAAGACTGGATAAACTTCCGGGCTGTTATCGTTTTTAGACTACCTATGAGGAATTGAAACATGCGACCAAAGCGGCTTTGGCAGTTTGCCGCCACCAGTTTTTAGACTACCTATGAGGAATTGAAACTTCCCCGCCTAACTTATAAAAAGGGGGATTAAAATGTAGTTTTTAGACTACCTATGAGGAATTGAAACATGCACCAATGGCACAAGCTGCTATAAAACAGGATAAGTTTTTAGACTACCTATGAGGAATTGAAACCGGATTTGAATGGAGAATCTATGTTGGTTTGGGTTGGTTTTTAGACTACCTATGAGGAATTGAAACAATGGTGAAGCGTGTAAAGATTGAGGCCGTGTTAGGTTTTTAGACTACCTATGAGGAATTGAAACCGGATTTGAATGGAGAATCTATGTTGGTTTGGGTTGGTTTTTAGACTACCTATGAGGAATTGAAACTCCCTGTCCTCACGGTGACTATACCGTACTAGGAAGTTTTTAGACTACCTATGAGGAATTGAAACCGAAGTCCGCGGAAGAAGCGGATAGGGCTCTTTCAGCGTTTTTAGACTACCTATGAGGAATTGAAACCCTTGATATGTAACGGGGCTTGGTAAAACATTTGTGGGGTTTTTAGACTACCTATGAGGAATTGAAACTGCAAAGCCCCAAACGGATTCACAGGATGGGGCAAACGTTTTTAGACTACCTATGAGGAATTGAAACTCGCGGAAAAAACGCGAACTACCCTGCCATGTTCAGATGTTTTTAGACTACCTATGAGGAATTGAAACCCCGAAAGGGTTCAGAATTGAATTCTTCCAAAATATTGGTTTTTAGACTACCTATGAGGAATTGAAACCTCTACTTGCGCCATAGATACGTAA
>ENA-UOOR01004685-UOOR01004685.1-fermentation-metagenome-genome-assembly--contig:-NODE-4685-length-10651-cov-2.624198_pt1 | contig 10651 bp, 10 predicted proteins | sample MGYA00245780_ERZ724029 | MGnify/ENA primary metagenome ERZ724029 (study PRJEB28704, sample SAMN03018315) | fermentation metagenome | biome: anthropogenic terrestrial biome; feature: soil; material... | reverse complement strand
TTTTAAGAAAGGCTTTTAAGCTTTCTGTTGGCATTTCTTATCTGTATTTCCAATTTTTTTATTTGGTTGTTATGTTGCCCGTAAAGATTCGCTTTTGTATATACCTTAAGAGCTTTTTCGTTTTGTTTAATATAGGTTTTAAGCTGGCTTATATTAGCGGACATTTTTTAACCTCCCAAAAAATTTTATTGAATTTTTCCTTTAATTGGAATATACCCCTTGTTTAAGTGATTTATACCATTAAATTTTAAAAAACAAAAAAAACTTGCAATCCTTAACATTGTATGCTAAGATATTTGCAAGTTCATAAACGGCTATGAAGGAGACAAGTAAGTTTTTTTTAGCTTTACAGGGAATGGGCATCGCAGACTGTAAGTGCCCTAAAGCAGGATCAACTGAAATTCCCTCCCGAGCCGCCCGGTGAAGGCATAAAGCTGGTAGCATGGGCCGTGTGTTCTACGTTACAGGAAACGGGTATCGGGTAAAAAACTCCGTACTTTGCTTTTGAGGTGGTATTCGTCTTCAAGGCGGGTACTTTTTTAGTTTAAACCCCGTACTTTGAATAAGTGAGCCAATGGCTAACTTGGGTGGTACCACGATGATTCGTCCCAATATTTGGGGCGTTTTTTATTTTTTAACATTAAAGCTTTTTATACAGGTCAAGGAGGTAAAACCATGTATTGGAACAAAGATATTGAATGTATGAGCAGAGATGAATTGCATGCTTTACAGTTGCAGCGTTTGCAAAAAATGGTAAAACATATTTATACAAATGTGCCTTTTTATCGCCGTAAACTGGATGAAATAGGCGCAAAACCCGAAGACATTAAAGAACTTAAGGATCTTGCCAAACTGCCCTTCACTTATAAAACGGATTTGCGGGATAATTACCCAAATGGCTTGGTAGCAGTACCGCAGGAACAAATCAACCGCATCCACGCTTCTTCAGGCACTACAGGCAAGCCTACCGTAGTCGCTTATACCAAAGGTGATGTACAGCTTTGGAGCGAAATGTTAGCGCGCGGTTTTACCGCTATAGGTGCTAGCAGTAAAGATATCATACAGGTTTCCTATGGTTACGGCCTTTTCACGGGTGGCTTAGGCCTGCATTACGGTGCCGAAATGATAGGCGCCTCCGTATTGCCCACCTCCAGCGGCAACACCCACAGACAAATACTTTTAATGCAGGATTTAAAAACAACCATTTTGTGCTGCACCCCCTCATATGCCCTTTATATTGCGGAAATTTTGGCTGAAATGGGCATAGACCCCCAAACTACACCGCTGAAAACAGGTGTGTTCGGTGCGGAACCATGGACAGAATCAATGCGCAAGCGTTTGGAGAAAAGTTTGGGCATCAAAGCTTATGATATTTTCGGCTTAAGTGAATTGTGCGGCCCTGGCGTATCCATGGAATGCGAGGCTCAAGACAGTGCCCATATTTGGGAAGATAACTTCATTGTGGAGATCATAAACCCCGAAACAGGCGAAGTTTTACCCGAAGGCAGTGTTGGCGAAATGGTTTTCACCACCATAACCAAAGAAGGCATGCCGCTTTTACGTTACAGAACCCGCGATTTAAGCAGCATAAACCTTGCCAAATGCGCCTGTGGACGCACCCACGCCAGAATGACGCGTATAGCGGGACGCAGCGATGATATGCTGATCATCCGCGGCGTTAATGTTTTTCCCTCCCAGGTTGAAAGTGCCTTGTTGGAAATGGGTCAAACCTCACCCCATTATCATTTGGTGGTGGATAGGGAAAATAACCATGATACCCTGGAAATCCAAATCGAAATCGATGATACCATGTTTTCAGACTATGTCCGCGGTTTCGAGGCTTTAAAAAAATCTGTAAGCAGCCAAATTGAGCATGTGCTGGGACTGGCTGTGGATATTACTTTTGTGGAACCCAAAACGCTGGCCAGAAGCGAAGGCAAAGCTAAAAGAGTAACCGATAAGCGTGATTTAAACAAATAATTGCCCTTAAACCTAAAATAGCTATAGAATAAAATCAAAATGTGCTATAATATAAATATATAAACTTATAAACCTTAAATAAGGGAGGAATGTTAATGCATATTATGCAGATTTCCGTATTTTTGGAAAATAAAAGCGGGCGTTTGGCAAGAGTTACCGATACACTAGCCAAAAACAATATCAATATCCGCGCTCTTTCAATTGCCGATACCTCAGACTTTGGAATTTTGCGTTTAATTGTGAATGAACCCAAAAAAGCTTTGAAAGTGCTTAAGGAAGACGGCTTTACAGTTTCCGCTACCGAGGTAGTAGCTGTAGCAGTACCTGATCGTCCAGGTGGCTTGGCGGGTATGCTTAAAGTATTCCATGAAAGCAGCATCAACCTGGAATATCTATATGCCTTTATGGGCAACAACACCAACAAGGCTATTACCGTTTGCCGTGTGGAAAAACCGGATAAAGCTATAGCAGCTTTAAATGCTGCCGGCATATTGGTAGTTTCCGAAGAAGAACTTTACAGTATGTAGTACAAACAAGTTTTAAACATTTACAAGCTAAACTGTAAACAGGATGACCAATTTTATAAAAAATATTTAATCAAATTGATTTTTAAGCGGGAGCATAATGCTCCCGCTTTTTTTATAAAGACAAATAAATTACCCCATCCCTCCTTGTTTTTACAATAAGCAAATCACAAACCAGCCTTTGGGATATATTGTTTTGATTTTTATGGTATTCACAATGGCATCCAATAAAGCTACATTACTGTGTTTTGTTATTCTTAGCGCAAGCTAAGAATCTTATAACCACTCATTTTGTAACCAAATCACAGAAGAGCAAAATTTAAAACTGTACAATAAACCTATGAACATAAAAATATCAGGAGAAGAGGAATTTATAATGGCTAAAGATTTTTTTGGTTTATTTGAAAACAAGGAACGGGAAACAATAAATAAGGATGCCGCAAAGCTTGTGGTAAAAAAAGCAAGGTGCCCTCAAAACCACCCCTGCCCTTCCGTTAAAGTTTGCCCTACAGGAGCTTTGCTCCAAAAAGGTTATGAGGCACCGCAAGTAAAAATGGATAAATGCATAAAATGCGGCAAATGTGTAAACTTTTGCCCTATGAGGGCCTTAGTACTTGAATAAATAATAAGGAGTGGGGCAGTATGGATTATTTAATAGCCTTTTTGGAAGGCATAATCACTTTTATTTCCCCTTGTCTTTTACCTATGCTGCCTGTTTATATTTTTTATTTTGCAGGTGCTGAAACAGCCGCTCCCAAACATAAAAGCCGTGCCTTAAAAAATTCCCTGGGCTTTGTTATGGGCTTTACTTTGGTTTTTGTTTTATTGGGAGCTTTCGCGGGGACCCTAGGCAGTTTTTTGAACAGCCACTCCATTTGGGTAAATTTGGTTTTGGGCGCTATTGTAATTATATTTGGCCTTAACTTTTTGGGCATATTGCACCTGCCTTTTTTGAATATCAATAAACAATTATGCTTCAATACCTCCCTAAAAGGGTTTTGGGCTTCAGTATTGTTCGGTATGGTTTTTTCCATAGGCTGGACTCCTTGCGTAGGCGCCTTCTTAGGCTCAGCACTTATGCTTGCCGCCCAAAGTGGTGAAAGCCTTAAAGGCGTACTCATGCTTTTGGTCTTTTCTTTAGGGCTGGGTATACCTTTTATAGCAAGCACCGTTTTGCTGGAACGCCTTAACCAGGCTTTTACTTTCATTAAAAGGCATTATAAAACCATCAACCTGGCTTCGGGTATTTTTCTCATACTTATAGGCATTTTGATGGCAACAGGACTGCTGAACCGCTTTTTAAGCCTTTTAATTTTTTAACAAATTATTAAGTTTTGCCAAATTAAGGAGGTAAGCTTATGAACAAAAAAACCAAAACCCTGTTGGGGATCTTGCTTTTCATAGCTTTTATTGCTATTGCCTGGTTTGCTTATCAGGCTTTAAGTGCGAAATATAAACCTGATGCTATTCAAATCAAAGAACAAGGCAATACCAAAACAGAAGCCCAAACCAAAACCATAGCACCAGATTTCACTGTAGAGGATGCTTTAGGCAATAAGGTAAAATTATCCAATTTTGCAGGCAAACCCGTAGTAGTGAACTTTTGGGCATCCTGGTGCCCATCCTGCAAAAGCGAACTGCCTGATTTCGATAAGATATACAAAGAAGTAAAAGAGAATGTGGTTTTCCTGATGATAAATCTGCCGGACGGCAAACGGGAAACCGTTGCCAAAGCCAAGCAATATGTAGCTGAAAACGCCTACAGCTTTCCAGTTTATTTCGATATTTCACAGGAAACGGCCACAGCCTATAATATATATTCCATCCCCACCACTGTATTTATAGATAGAGAAGGTTATATCATCACAGGCTATTTAGGTGCTATTGATGAGCAAACCTTATTAAAAGCCATAGAACTTATTAAATAACACCTTATAAGATACAGGCTATTTAACTACCAACCATACAAATATTACTGCAACTGCTTTATAAGTAACCTAAAAATTTCGGCACACAATTGCAAAATATCCAAACTGTCATTCTAAGCGCAAGCAAAGAATCTTTGTTTTCACCCTTTCCCCTTGCCCTTTCCCTCAAGGGAAAGGGTGTTTTGCGCCCTGAACGTTTAGGCTACAGTTTCCAACTGCGCTCAAAACAGCTCACTTGGCACGCAGGCACGCCTCGGAATTTCCTTACCTGGTCCGCTAAACGGCATTGCGGAAAACTATTTTTCGCAATGCCGTTTACCTGCACTCACCGCTTTATCCGCAGAGAAACTCTACGCCACACTTTATGGGCCCTGAAAAGCTTAAAACAATGCACAAAACATATACTGTCATTCTGGCTTTGTGCTCAGCATCCAAAAACAAAATAAGACTGTCTTGCCACGATTTTTTAAAACCGTGGTGCGACAGTCCTTTTTGCCTGCTCACGCAACCGGAAGCGCTATTTTTTGTTGCAGTCTATAACCGGCATTTCGCCGTTCCTGCTGCCGCAAACATAACCAGTGCAAGCGGAAGCGCTCAAGGTTTTTTCCTGGCAGCGGCAGGCGCAATCCTGGTAAAGCTTGTATAGTGCGGCCAGCTTTTGAGCGTGTTCTTTTTCATCATTCATAATGCAAATAACTATTTCCTGATGCTCAACACAGGTAAGCGCGCTCGCCAGGTTTTCGTAATCGGTAGCACCCTGCATTTCCGCGCAGATGGCTTTTTTCAAAGCGCGGCAATAGCCTTTAGGTTTTTTAACCTGGATTTCATCTACACAATAACATTCACAGGTAAGGTCGCGGTAGATTTCCTGTAGTAAGCAGTAATGCCTTTTTTCATCACGACGGATTGAATAGAAAAGCTGTTTATCCGCTTCACACGGGGCTTTTTTCGCCATATAGTGGTACTTACGGCTGTCTTCTCTTTCATCCTTCATGGCATCCCTGATTGCTTGCAACACATTAACTGCATTATTGGTAGGGCATTCGCAGTCATAATAAAATGGCCTATCGTTACATTCTTTGTTTCTGCATTTTTTAGACATATATTAACCCCCTTTTCTCTCTCTGATAGAGCATTGATATTATAATCTATTAAAAAAGGGGGTTTTTTGTGCTTGTCATAAATATTTTATCGAAACTACTTTTATTTAATTTTCTCTTAAGGCTTCTATAGGATGCATTTTGGCAGCCTTGGAAGCAGGCAAATAACCAAAAACAATCCCAATTGCCGCAGAAACACTTACCGCTACTATAATAGCAGTTACAGAGGGTACAGCAGTCAAATCAATAAGTTTTCCTGCCCCATAGCTTAAGATGACCCCTAAAATAATGCCAATAATACCGCCAATAATACTGGTGGTAGCAGCTTCAATAATAAACTGGCCCAAAATATCCTTGCGGCGTCCGCCTAAGGATTTACGTATACCTATTTCCCTTACCCTTTCGCTTACAGAAACCAGCATGATGTTCATAATACCAATACCGCCAACCAAAAGAGAAATCCCCGCTATACCTATAAGCACCGTACCCATGATACCCATCATTTCATTAATCTCTTCAATAATTTCGCCTGAGCTCATTACCATGTAATAATCCTCACTTTGAAATGCCTGGTAAAGCTTAGCTTTTACCAAAGCAGAGGCCTGATTCACCGTATCCTTGCTGCTTGCACTTATATAATAAGAACTTATAGTACCGTTACCGCTCAAACGGGTAGCCAAGGTATAGGGTATTATCACCGTATCATCGGCAGAGCCTTCTTCGGCATCCGCCTTTTCGGTTAAAGTACCTATTACAGTATAGGAATCACCGTTTATTTTTACCTCCTCACCCAAGGGGTTTATGCCGCCAAACAATTTGGTAACTTCATAAGCTCCCAGTATACAAACTTTCTGCCTTCTTGCTACATCCAAATAATTTATGAAGCGCCCGCTTGCCATTTTCACATTCTTAATATCATAATAATCCTCGTTAATGCCAATACAGTTAGCGGTAAGGCTTTCGGTATCTTTTTTTACTTTTACACCAACTGAAACATTAGGGGAAACTCCGCTTATCAGCTCAGGGTTTTCAGCCATCAAAGCTTGCATTTCCGTAAATGTTACAGAGCGGTTACTGCCACGGCCCATAACTTCTACGGAAATCAAGTTCGTGCCCATATCTTCAAAACTATCCAAAATACTTTTGGATAAGCCGTTCATTAGGCTTACCAAAATAATAACAGCCGCTATACCTATAATAATGCCTAACATAGTCAAAAAGGAACGCATTTTGGAACTGAGCAGGCTTTTTATAGCCAAAAGGAAGGCTTGTTTTATATTCATTACTGCACCTGCCTATCTATAACAGGTTTATCCTCGATGATTTTGCCATCGCTCAAACGCACTATCCGCTGGGCATGCAAAGCAATGGAATTATCATGCGTAATCAGTACAATAGTATTGCCTTCTTTATGCAATTCTTTAATGAGTGCCAAAACCTCCATGCCTGTTTTGCTGTCCAAGGCTCCTGTAGGCTCATCCGCCAAAATAACTTTGGGTTTGCCCGCCAAGGCACGCGCTATGGATACACGCTGCTGCTGGCCGCCTGAAAGCTGGCTGGGCATATTATTGCTCCTTCCCTCTAAACCCACCCTTTCCAAAGCCTCCATAGACATCCTAACCCGTTCCTTGGGTTGTACCCCGCGGTAAATCAACGGCAATTCCACATTTTCCAAAACCGTTAGCTTACTTATCAAATTATACTGCTGGAAAATAAAGCCCAAGGTTCGGTTGCGTATCATTGCCAACTCATCATCACTTAAGGTGCTTACATCACTTCCGTTCAAAAAATAACTACCGCTTGTGGGCACATCCAAACAACCTATTATATTCATACAGGTGGATTTACCTGAACCCGAAGCACCAATAACGGAAACAAATTCACCTTCGTCTATATGCAAGTCTATGCCATCCAAAGCATGCACAAAATCCTCACCTGTTTGGTATATTTTATATATGTCCTTAAGCTTGATCATTACATGCCACCTCCGGATTGGCCGCCCTCAGGAGCGTCGCCATCAGGAGGAGCACCGCCATCATCTGTTACAACAATATCAGATTGTATACCACCTGTAGTATTATTAGCATAAGCTATGGTATCACCCTCGCTTAAGCCGTTTAAAATTTCCACATAGTTTTCATCGCTTATACCTATTTCCACTTTTACATAATGGTAGCCTTTAGGAGCCTTCATTCCGGAAATAGGGCCTTCTTCGTCGTGTTTATCGTTTACCGTGCTGTTAGCACTGCTGTTATCGGGAACCAATACCATACTGCCGCTTACCAATGCGGCTATAGGTATACGCAGGGCATTTTCTCTCTTTTCCACTACTATGCTGGCATTAACATTCATGCCCGGCAAAAGACCATCTACAGGCGCCATTACTATGGTTATGGGGTATACTGTAACACCGTTTTGGGTGGTACCTACCATACTTATTTTACTTATGGTACCCTTAAAATTTTCATTAGGCAAAGAATCGGCAGTAACTTCTACCTCCTGCCCTATTTTAATTTTATTTATATCCAGCTCATCAACACTTATTTCAAAAACCAGCTGGCTCATATCCGCTATTACAGCCAAGGCAGAGCTATCAGTGCTTTTATTTTCAATGGTATCACCTGCTTTGGCACTTTTCTGCAAAACCGTGCCTGAAATAGGTGATGTTATATTGTAGTTATCAAGCTGTTCATAAGCATTCTTAAGGTTCAACTGAGCATCCTTTACGGATATGCTGTCATTTTTAAGCTGCATGGTTACATCATCGCTTTTCATTTTCAGCAATACAGCGTTTTGGTTTACTTTATCCCCTGAATCATAATTTACTGCTATTACTTCACCGCTTACTGCAGCTACTATATCAACATTAGCCACATAGCTGAAAGTACCCGATCCATAGGACTCCAAACTACCAATGGTAGCTTTGGCAGTATTGGTAGTAGTAAGAGCACCGGGATTGGTTACTGTTATCTCAACATCCTGTACTATAGCACCGTCATCTGTTACCCTGGTACCACTGGTAATACGAGTAACCTTACCGCTTATGGTTTGGTAATAATCCTCCAAAAAAACATCCGCACTTTGACCAACATATAAATTTTTTGCGGAAAAAGAAGTATAAGGAACAGTTAAAACCATTTTATCTCTGTTTATTATTTGCCCTATGGTATCTCCACTTCTTACCTCATCGCCTACTTTTACCTTAAAGTTTTGTAAAATGCCGGAAACTTCTGTTTTAACCGTTAAAGAACTTATAGAATCAGAATTTTGGCTGGCTGAAAGACGTGTTTTTTCAAGGGAAAGCTCTGCTCTTGCTATACTGTTTGAAGTATCGGAAGAATCTATTTTATACAGCAGATCTCCTTCTTCTATGGTATCTCCTTCCTGAAAAGGGGCCGCTAAAATTTCACCTGCCACCAAAGGCACTACCTTATATTCATCCTTGGGCGATATAGTACCGGTGCCGCTTATAACAGTTGTGATATCACCTTTATCAACAATGGTATTTTGATAAGCCATAGCTTGGGTATCTGCCTTAAACAAGTTTACGGAAACCACAATGCCCGCAATCAATACTGCCAAAACCAGTATAGAAGCAATACCTCTCTTCTTATTGGCAAATAATTTTTTTGGTATGGCTTTTAGCCCCGCTTTTGCTTTCACCTTGTGTTTAAACATCAGTTGACCTCCTATATATTTTAAATACAATATCCCAATCAAACTATAATCATAAGCTATGGAAATTAAATGAAGAAAATATGTAAACAATGTGAACTTACAAATTATGGTACCCACATATAAAAAGACGTTAAAAACAAGCCATTCCCTGCATAGGAAAGTGTTTTTAACGTCTTTATTTTTTATTTAGCCTTTTGGAGTTAGGTTATTTATAATATTTATTGCTGTATAAGGCTTGTCCACCTTTTTTACCTGTAAAATTTCCGTTATCTATAGCTATTACACCATTAACAAAAACATAGCTCATACCACTTGAAAGCTGGTTAGGTTTAGTACGAGTAGCGTTTTCTTTAATATCCTGCAAATCAAAAACCACCACATCCGCACGGTAACCGCCCATCAGCAAACCACGATCGTTCAATTTCAGCCTTTCCGCAGGCATTTGGGTCATTTTATGAACAGCATTTTCCAGCGTCAACACATTTTCATCCCTTACATATTTACCAAGTACCCTGGTAGCATTGGCATAAACCCTGGGATGAACAGCAATACCACGTGCCTGCAAGCCGCCATCGCTTGCTACCATAACCATAGGGTGCATCAGAATCTTTTTAACATTTTCCTCGCTGGAGGATAAATAAGCGCCTGAATATAAGTCATTACTGGAAAAGGCATAGGCATAAGCATCCGCCATTATATCCACACCATCCGCTTTGGCTTGCTCCAGCATTTTTAAAAGAGTGGGCGCCTTATTCCAGTTATTTTCACCTGCCGCCTTAACATGGCTATATTCAAAGCGTACTCCCGTAACCTTAGCTATTTCTATTGCTTCAGCCAAGCTCTCTACAACAGTATCAGCCTCATTGCGTATATGCATGGCCAAAAGAGCATTTTCAGCCACCATGGTTTTCCCCAGTGCCTTTAATTCCGCAGTAGTAGCTCGGCTTTGCGGAAAATAGCCCAAACCTACAGACATGCCAAAAGAACCACCCTCAATGCTTTTCTTAAGCAAAGCCTGCATTTTTTTAAGCTGTGCCTCATTGGTTATGGCATTGTCTGCCACACCTGCCTGACGCCTTAATTTGGTATAACCCGTAAATATACCAACATTGATGGCATTACCGTTTTTATTAATAGAAGCCAAAAAATCGGGCACGCTAGCCACGGAAGTTCCGCAGTTGCCCGCTATATGAGTAGTGATACCCTGCGCCAAAGTCATTTTCCCTGCAGGGAAAGTGAGCCAGTAATTTTCAGTATGGGTATGAATATCAATGAAACCGGGTGCAACCGTTTTACCTGTAATATCTATGGTTTTTACAGGATTCAGCACATTGAATTTACCCACTGCCAAAATTTTATCACCTTTTATGGCCACATCACCAACATAAGCGGGCAAACCTGTGCCATCAACAATAGTGCCGCCCTTGAGCAAATAATCACA
>ENA-UOOR01004684-UOOR01004684.1-fermentation-metagenome-genome-assembly--contig:-NODE-4684-length-10651-cov-2.799075_pt1 | contig 10651 bp, 12 predicted proteins | sample MGYA00245780_ERZ724029 | MGnify/ENA primary metagenome ERZ724029 (study PRJEB28704, sample SAMN03018315) | fermentation metagenome | biome: anthropogenic terrestrial biome; feature: soil; material... | reverse complement strand
AAAAGAGGCCATTTAACAAGGCCGCAGCCGCGAAATACCAAAAGTTTTGTGCTAGGAACCAGAGCACGATTGCGGAACCCCAAGCGAGGCCATCGAAAAACTGCATTGCCCGCTTACTACCTAAGCGTCCGGCTGCCCAGCCACCTAGCACAGCCCCTATGGCCTGAGAGCAAAAGAGCAAGGCGCTAATAACACCGACCTGTACCTCGCTTACCCCTAGTGCGACCATATAGACGGAACGGTAGATTGTAAACCAGCCAATAGCTGTGCCAAAGAGAATTTCGCTGGCTAGGATGGCGTAAATGCTGCGATTATGCCCTCTAAAAGTACTCAACAACTGCGCGAACCAAGACTCCGCCCGCGCAGTTAATTGTTTGTCTGAACTCATGTTGTGCTCTCCTTCACCGGGGGTAACGCAAGTGCTACCACAAACATTATGGCTTGCAAATGATCTCTACAACCTTGGTCTCCAGAATACGCTGGGCATGTGCAGGAATAATCACACTGGCAGTGTCAGCTCCTCGGCCGCTACCAGCAATAGCGATTACTGGCGTTTTCTCCGGGATCAGGCCTGCATCAAGGGCCATCACGCTAATCTCAACCCCAACTTTGACACCCTGGCTAAACATGCGCAAGGTGTGGGCGATAATTTCCACGGGGTAGACTCCCTGGAAGCGGTTACTGAGCCCCCGCTCGGCACCGGAAAGCGCATGAGTACCGATGAAAACCTGCATACCGGCAGCCTGCAGTTTCTCTCGCGTTTCCCTGGTCATAGGATTGGGCTCTCCGTCGCCACGGAAGCCAAACACTTGGCCAACTACAGTAATATCGAACTCATCTGCGTATGGCAGCAGCAGTTCAGCAGTCGCACCAGCATTGGAAGCGACAACTATCTGCTTAATGCCAGCCTTCCTTGCATGCTCTACCGCTAGACGAATAGTCTCCTGACTGTTCTCTTTTCCTGGTTTGGCAAAGATCATATCGAAACTCCTCCTTTATATGTAGTCCTAGTCTTCTTATCATATTTCCCTACCCGAATGATTAATCCTGCTGCCCTTAAAGATGACAATTTACATTAGGGCTAACCGCCCCCTACAGCTCGTGACCAAGCGCAGTACAGTAAAAAAAAAGAGGCAGCTGCCGCGGTCATCTAATGACCGTAGCAGCTGCCCCTGGCATTAGGCCTTATCCAAGCGTAGCCAAAGCCTGAGCCGTCTTTACCATCTGTTCCAGCAAGAAAAAATACAGTTCATGCCGGTAAGCTCTGTAGGTAGTGATAACGATTCTATCTAGCTGGATGTGGAAAAAGTAAACCTTCTGCATCTTCCAGCGATACTTGTTACCCTCTGGCAGCGTGACGATAAGCGAAATGGACGGCACCCGCGCCAGACCGGGCCCCCCCACTCCGTGGCTGAGTAGCTTCACCGCATAATGGCCTTGTTTTCTTTCAGCGGAACTAACGACATGCCAGGTTTCAATACCACAACAAACACCTCCCGTTTTATTTCTAAGCCTTAAACAGCGTAGTAATAGGGCGCGATGCCGCTCTCCACGCCGTCCAGGCTACCGCCAACAAGCCTAAAAGGAAGACTATCAAGCTACCGGGTAGATAGCGACCGACAGCCATATTCCATGTTCCCAAACCGAAAATGAAGGCTAGCAGAGATACCAGAGTTAAGGCCAATACAATACCAGCAGCTAGAATAATAGCACCCTCTAGCAGCAGAGTAATCGTTATCTTGCGTCGGCTGAAACCTAGGGCCCTTAGTACCCCTAACTCGTAGTAGCGCTCCTGCTGCCCCAAATGCAGCAATGTGTAGAGGCAAACTACGCCCACCGCCAGGAGTAAAGCTCTGGTCACATACACCACGACCTCTGCCACCGATAAAGAGGCATCAAAGTACATAAACTGATCATTGTTCCTCACCCTGAAAGCCTCTGGCATCTGCCGCAACTGGGTTTCAAGCTTGCTCGCAGGCACAGACCCGTCGATCTTGATTATGAGCGTGGAATAATCCTGAAAACGCGGGTGAATGCGCTCCGCCCCTCTTTCCGTAACGAGGCTGGTCGCACCTTTTTCAATTCCACTTACAGTAAAGGTCAGCACGTTATCCATATCGTCTATGGCCGCTAGGCTAAGCTCATCGCCAACCGCCAACTCATTCAGCGTGGCCACTTCCTGAGCCAAAACAATCTCAAACTCATCAGCTGGCAGGTGCCCCTCTGCCAGGTTGATTGGCAATAGACGGCTATCGTCATCGACTAGGGCTATTTCAACCTCATTTAATCCTACGATGACTGGGATTATAAGATTTTTCTCCACTCGGGCCACACCCGGAAAAGCGGCCACCTCAGGCTGTAGCCGATGCACCTCCGGCCCTTGCACAAACAGATCGTAGTCATAGGTACGCCAATAGGTGACGGTGCGATCCATCAAGTCCTCCATAACCAGCTCGGTGCTGGCAAAAGAAGCGACGGCACCGATTACGGTAAGTACTAGGAATAGAGTTCTCAACGGCTTTCGCAGCAGACCCCAACGCACCAGTTGTGAAGTAAGCTCGCTCATAGCACGGGCTCCCCACTACTCTGCTGCAGCACCACAACCCTGTCAGCGACCTCGGCCCACTGGTTGTTATGGGTTACCAGCAGACAAGCCGCCCCCTGTTCCCTTACCAGTTCATTAATCAAGTCCATAATCTCGCTTCCTGTACGCGCATCCAGGTTGCCCGTAGGCTCATCTGCAAAAATAATGCGCGGATTAAGGGTAAGTGCCCGCGCGATACATACCCGCTGTTGCTCACCGCCAGATAGTTGCCCCGGTCGATGCTGTAGCCTATGGCTCAGCCCCACCCTATCCAACAGCTCCCGCGCCCGCTGTTCCGGTTTTTCAGCGTTAGTTAAGCGCAGCGGAATCTCCACGTTTTCCAGTGCCGTCATGGTATTGATCAAATTGAACGACTGAAAGATAAAACCAAAATTAGTGGCGCGTAAACTGGAGCGTTTTTCATCAGGGAGACGATAAATGTCCTGCCCCTTGAACAGCACCTGCCCCCTCTCTGGTTCTTCCAGCCCAGAAAGCAAGTAGAGTAAGGTCGATTTGCCAGTACCCGACGGCCCCACCACGGCTACTATCTCCTCTGGCCTAACGGCGATATCAAATTCATCAATAACTGTTATCTGGCTATCTCCTACCTGATAACTCTTGCTAATGCCATTCCCCGCCAAAATTGGCTCTGACACACTCATCCCCCATTTCCAACTAAGCATTTCGCAGCACGCTGGGCACACTGTTGCTAACAGCCCGCCGCCCAACTACTAGTGACACCAATATAGAAGCAACAAACGCAGACACGAAAGGCATTAGGCTGACGGCGCTGGAACCGAAGAGAAAATAGGCAGCTACTTTTGATCCTATTAACCCTAAGCCACAGGCCAAAGCTGACGAAAGCAGGCATTCCAATGTAAACAATAGCCATATCTTCCGATAGCTAAATCCAATAATCCGCAGTATCGAAAGCTCACGACGCCTACTATGTACAACGGCCAATGCCGTAGCTATTACTACCTGTAAGGAGATTAAAAGTAGGACTGGAGTATATTTCCTGGCGGCATCTCTGAGAGGCACCAGGTCTTCTGCGATAACTTCACCATAGTCATCCACCGTAATGGCCGAAAGTTCCGGCATTTCCAATGCGAGCTTCTCACGTAACGTGTCGATGCGATCATCAATCTCCGCCTGCAAACCTTGGAGGGCAATCCCAACGATATGCACTCTGTCCGCAGGCGTGTTTGATAACCGCTGCACAATCCCCAGATGGCCCCTTAGGTAACCCGGACCAGGCGCGCCTGTCGCTCCAATCATGGCGAGTCTTAGCTCATCTGCACCAAGCAAATTCCAGACTTCCTGCCCATCCTTAAGCTCATAGGAAGCCATACGGGTAGGAATAGGAATAGAGGAATTGCTGTCAACTGCTCCAAGCATCCCTAGCAAAAAGACTTCTTCATCGATATTATCTTGGCTGAGCGCTCTACCGCTAATCAGAGGGGGATTGAGGTACCAGGTATCCAGACCCCCGGAGCGGCCTACCACGGGCTCCAGAAAGCTCCTCTGATCAACGGGTCGCCAGACATGACTCGGAACATGCAGCGTGTAGGTAATTTCCCCCTCTGAATAGACTGACTTCACTAAATCTTGGACCTTTTCTCTCGACACCAGCCCCTGTACGTCCCACGTTGTTCCACCTGCCTGCTTCAGCATGATATGGCCACCCGACTCTTTCAAAAACGGGTAACGCCATAATTGCGACATAAGCTTGACCCCTGACAGGCCGAGTGAGCAAACTACTGTTGCTAGCGCTAAAGCAATAATGGCAAAGGTATAGCGGCGTAAGTTATTCCTGTAGGACCTCGCAAAGATCCAAAACAATACAACTCACCCCCATTCTATAGCAATTTTAGACTAGGAATCATAACCCAAACTCTATACTTGCTCCCAAGCATCAATCAGTTATAATACTATATTAACTGAACAATTAATCACTGGCTTATTGATATGTTCTTATCAAAGTGTTATAAGGCATGTTTCCATAGCATCTAGCAGAACAACAAAGAAAAAGACGGAACACCGCAAGGATAAAAAGGCAGCTGCGTGGTTAACTACTAGCTACACATCTGCCTCTTCTACCCTGCTGTTTACAATCGTCGCTTAGTCCCAGGTCCACCCTGCTAATTGGCCGATGTTGCTTTCTTTGATGAGCCCCGATTGGAATGGCGCAGCCGCAGGTCCAGCTGCTCGCATACGACCATCGCGGGAAAGCACAAACAGGTTGGGCGTAGTCCAAAAGTCCTTAACATCGAGCATAATCTCAGCCCATTGACCCGCGCTGAGCTCTACACCAAGACTAGCTAAGCCACTCCCCCAGCCAATCAACTTATCATCGTTGTTAAGAACTATAATGGCTTTGCCTGAGTCTAGGTTAGAGATGCCCATTTTGCGGACGTCTTCGGCAATTAGCTGTGGCGTGGTGCTATATTCGGAGCCATCCGGGTAAGCGTTCTCGAGGTTCTTGCCAAGCATATACAGCTTGCCGTCGGTTTTGAGGATGAGGGTAACGAAATCACTGCTATAGACACTCTGCACGTCTGTGGCAATTGGCTGCGGCGGGAAGTTCATGCGTTCTGCTTGTGATAGTTCGACAAGAGAGTACTCTATTTTAATGGGCACTCCGAAGCCAAGTTCTCCCCAAACGTTGCGACCGCAACTATAGAGCTGTCCATCGTCTTTAACATAGAATGTAATACCATTCCCGATGAAGACATCCGTAACGCCTTGATCAATGAGTAATGGTGTATCAATCATTTGCTGACCACCTAACTCAGCCCAGTAGTTCTCACCGATACCGAATAGGTCACCATTTTCCTTTAGCATGAGTATATGCCGATCTGCAACCGCCTTCTTTACCCCATCCATTACTTTGACGGGGCGAACAACATCGACTCTATAGCTATATTTAGTATGGTTCCGCAGTTTACGCTGCACCTCAGGGAAATACTTGATTCCATTCTCATGCCCCATTACCCATAGTTCACCATTGGTAGTCAGATAGGCACCGGCATTGGTTGCAATGGCAGCCTGCTTGACATTGGTAGATATTTTAATAGGGGCTGCCAAATAGCCAAAGTTGTGCTCATACCTTGGGTCGACCTTCCCGGCTTTAACTAATCTCTTGTCCTCCAGCCCAAGCCCGAGTTGTCCATAGTCATTCAGACCGGTAGCCCATAATTCCCCAGAATCAGTAATCATGAAGGCCCGCATGTTATCACCGCTGATCGATACAACCGAAGCAGGGTCCAAGGGCTTACTCGGCAGCAAATTGCAGGCCGAGACCAATAAGGCAGCAACAAGTGCTAAACAAAGCACTCCTGCAAGGTGACGCAATTGGTTAGTGTTCATTTATCTACCCCTTTACATCGTCTTTCTGTTTACTGCCCAAGAAACAACAAGTTCTCACTGCGACTCTTCATTAAAACCCTACCTTGTTTTGGATATGCTGTCAATACACTCAGTATAGTCTATTATATTATATTGTGTGTTTTGCGATAAAAGATGGCACAGCACTAAACTCTCAAGTATCTGCGCACATGAAAAACCGGAGTAACCACCCCAAAGAGTTGGCTACTCCGGCTTATTCTTATGAAACTAACGCACAGTTGGCCCTTCCCAGGCGTCCATGCCGCCCAGCAGCACGCCGACTTGGCTGAAGCCGTGCTCCGCTAGCATGGCAGCTGCGCGGCGGGCTTTGCTGCCGCTATAGCAGATGGTTACATACGCCTGCTCCGGATCCAGATCAGTCAGGGCCTCTGGGAGCGAGTTCAGGGGGATGTGAATAGCCCCCTGGATGTGGCCTTGGGTGTATTCGTACGACTCCCGTACGTCGAGCAGAACTAGGGGTATGGCGGCCTGGGCCAAGAAATCACTTAGCTCGCGCGGTTTGATTTCTTGCCACTTCACTTGCCCATTACCTGAACGATAACCTGGCAATACAGAGCCCGTGCTTGAGGCTGCTGTCATGAGTCGCGCCCCCTTAGAGCTTGCTTAACAACTTCTTGGCCTTGGTCACGGCTTCGCTGGTGTCGGCACCAGTTTCCAGGGAACGGCGTAAAGAGTTTTCCAGCAGACAGCCGACCATTGCTACCCCGACTTGCTGCACAGCGGCCCTGAGAGCTGCCACTTGGGTTACGATCTCTTCGCAGCCGCGCCCAGCTTCTAGCATACCTTGAATGCCGCGCGCCTGGCCTTCAATACGCTTGAGGCGCCGCATTAGCTCCGGCACGATATTGTCTAGCTCAAACAAGTCCTCGGACATTGCTAAGCCGCGATGATCTGGTCGAGCACCTGCTTGAGCTGAGACTCAGGCAACAGGCCCGAGATGTTCTGAACAGGTTTGCCTTCCTTGAAGATAATCATGGTTGGAATGGCCATGATCTCATACTTAGCAGACATGACAGGATTTTCGTCGGTGTTCAGCTTCACCACTTTCACTTTGCCGGCATAATCGTTGGCCAGCTTATCAATAATTGGGCCTAAGATACGGCAAGGCATGCACCAAGGTGCCCAAAAGTCTACTAGTACCGGCCCCTGATGGTCCAAAACTTCCTGCTTAAAGTTGGCATCGGTTACGTGAATCATGTTTTACCCTCCTTGAAATTGCTATACAGCTCTAGGCATAGTATTGCCATTCATAGCGATCTACCCATTTACAGCCCGCCCGGGTACAGGTGGTGCATGCTGCCTATTGTGCACCCGCCACCTATACCCGTACCCCTAGGGGTATGTATATGCTAATATCATAATAGACCAATGTCTGGATCTTGTCAAGCACAAGAAAAGAAAAAGCAACCAAACGGTTGCTTCCTCTCTTTGAGCTGAGTGCCATGCGGGGTTACCGCAGTTTGCCGCGGCAATCAACACTAAGTGTATCAATCACTGCGCCGCCACTAACCAGATAGGCTTCATCATACAAATTACAGACCGGGCAGATATGGTTAGGGATTATCTCAATCTTGTCGCCTATTTCTAGTTCACGGTTAAGCACTTTGTCATAGATGATTGTATGCTCGTCGTATACTGCGTGAACAAAGACCCCAGCAGAGCCTTTGATATAGCCGAAACCCTCTGTCTGGCAAATGCCGGCAGAGCGGGTCTGCTGTGTTAGTGCCTTGGCACCTGCATCACCAATAAGGCGCTCCGCGGTCGGCTTGCTGATTATGGTGGTGAGCACGGTTGCAGCGCAGCGATCATAGGTGCCAATAGCATTCCCTTGAGCCACGTCCATGAGCACATATGTTCCCGGGCGTAGTTCGGTGATGCCTGCCTTAACATGCGTGGCCAGCATGGCTGTTGGTGTTGCACCAACGCTGACGGTTAAGCAAGGAAACCCGTTTTGTGCGGCCAAAGCGGCAAAGGACATTGTTCTCTCCTGGCAGGCAACAAACTGACGCAGACATTCCGCCTTGTCGGCAGCTTTATAGGTAAAGCCTTCGTGCGAGAACACACCTCTGAACTCGATCTGCTCACTATCGTGCAGTGCAGCGAGCAGATCTAGGAATTGCTCAGTCGTTACCACGCCGGAGCGCAGCTCACCCGTTTCTATTTCAACCAATACGTGCGCTTTGTTCCTAGCTCCGGCAAAGACCTTATCAATCTGTCTAATCGCAAACACGCTGTCAACACCAAAAGAGATATCTATACTTTCACCAAGCTTCCTAATACGGGCCAGCTTCTGCTCACCAACTATCTCGTTAGCAATGAAGATGTCGGTTAGCCCCGCTGCTGCCATAGCCTCTGCTTCGCCTACTTTGGCAACAGCAATACCGGCAGCACCCGCAGCTACCTGCATTTTGGCTATACTAGGCATCTTGTGTGTTTTAGTGTGTGGCCTGAGCGCAATGCCCAGAGCCTGCGCTTTGCTCTGCATGAACCTGATATTGTCCTCAAGTATATCTTTGTCAATCAGCAGCGCAGGCGTATCTATTCCCTGGTAGCTGCTTTTTGCACTACTCATCTAAACATTCTCCTATAAATACAAGCCTGCTGCTTTTACCAGCCGGAGCCTGTTCGTTCCAGCAATCCGTTCTTGGCATTGACAAAATAGTGACCTACTTTGGGCTGCCCTTGTGTGTCTTGCGGATCGCTATAGGTAACCCAATAACAAAGCGTAGGTTGGTCAGTTGCTTGCGAACGTACCACTACTAAACCTTTACTGGCAAAACCGGCAAGATCCTTGACATTGATCTGCCGAGCCAGGCTAGATAGGGTGGTTTCTACTTGCACCCACGCTTGCCAGTTGTTTAGCTTAGTTCCCCAACTATGGTTTTCCCACTTTAGCTGCTCACCGGTGGTCTGATCAAAGCTAACAACTACATAATCGGTAAGCACCGGAATGTCGTTTTCTGTACGCACGACAACCGCCCAGGGGTGTTCTCCCTTTGGTTGATAAACCTCGAACACGCTCTTTGTGCCGGGCAACGACTCGGTCGCCTCAAGTGCCCACAGTTCAAGCTGCTCGGGACTGACGGGTTCTGCATTCTTAGCAACCGGCTTTTTCCACTCGGTCAACACAACTGTTCCATTTTGCCGGTGTACGCCGACCAATAGCCCTTTCTTGTCGCCTTCATACTGCGAAGTTGGCTTGAAGCGCAAGTTATAGAAATCGCGGCCTACGCGCATTTCTATAGTGGCCGACTGCTTATCTTCTAGCTGCCATTCTTCTTCATTCAGGCTGAGGTTGGCGCGGGCAACCAGTGCTGCGTCTTCCCAACTAAGTTTGGCCGCCTGCACCTCTTCCGGTAGAAGACCATTAAGTAGATAACTTTCAGCTACACCTACTACGCCCTGCACCATCTTGCTCATTTTTTCCACTTCATCCATGCGCAACCTCACGCCGGGCGCTGCCCCATCGGCAACTATCGGTGCATCCAATGACGTCCTCTAGCTGATCTATTAGAGCCTCTAAGTAGCTTAAGTCGGCCTCGGACAATCCCCGGGCACGAAAATAGCGTAGGCGATCATTTACTTTATCGATTGATTTAGTGATCATAGCCCAATCGTTGCGCATAAAGCGCGACCAAGGACCGTTCATGCCTTTGGGAACCAAGCTGGCTAACGGGCGAGCCACATTAGCCACTGTTGCAATTTCTGCATTGGCTTGCCAAAGCGATGCCTCGTTGGCAGTCTCTAAATACATCTGTAACGAAGCTGTTCCGGAACGTAAACTGTTTAGCATGACGCTGTAATACTCGGCGAAAGAAACTGCACGCGTCATCTGCGCCTGATTCAACTGCATACCTAGGTACCAACTGATCCCAAGCAACCCTACCACTAAGGTTACTACCACTACAACGCGTTTATCCCGCAAATTGCCACCTCCTGTTGCTGTAACTACACTATCATAACATAGGCAATCAACAAGAGGTATTTAGATAAAGTAATCACTACAGACGAAGGCCCGGAGGGGCGCCAAGACTGGCCTGGCGCCTAGCCTACTTACTGCTAATAGCCAAAAACGGACAAGAAAAAGCTCCGTAATGAATACGGAGCTTTGAGGGCGCTTGCAAGATCCTAGACAACACGTTTTGGGTAGGTTGACCAACCTAAAAGATCATAACCAATTCAGTAGCCAACGTACGCTTGCAACAGGCTGAAAACCCCAATAGCATACAATAGGAAAGCCCAACCACCAGACATAGGTAATATCAACGGTAATAACAACAAGGCCAACGATAGCACCAGACGAATAACGCGATCAGTATTACCAAGATTCCTCTTAAAATTTAGCCGCATATCTGTCCCCCCTATCGCGCTGCGGCTCATTCGTCCCTAGTGTTTACATTACCTGGCGAGATTAACCTAGTTCCCGCCAATAGTATCTAACATGCGGTCGCCCCATCTCAAAAGGGCTTGCTTGTTACGCCAAGCGATTAACAATAATATCGCGCCAACTATACCCAGTGCTGTCCACGCCTCTGGCGACATGTCGATTACCCCAGCGCCGGTCAGACTAGATGCCAACAAGCCGGGCGTGCGAAAGATAAGCACCAGTACAGCGAAAAGTCGCGCACGTATGGGTGTGAGGGCGGCTAAGAAGCAAAC
>ENA-UOOR01004683-UOOR01004683.1-fermentation-metagenome-genome-assembly--contig:-NODE-4683-length-10651-cov-3.937335_pt1 | contig 10651 bp, 6 predicted proteins | sample MGYA00245780_ERZ724029 | MGnify/ENA primary metagenome ERZ724029 (study PRJEB28704, sample SAMN03018315) | fermentation metagenome | biome: anthropogenic terrestrial biome; feature: soil; material... | reverse complement strand
GATTTTGCAAGTTCATAGATTCTTGTGGAATTGTAATTAATCTCGTCAAATATAGAAGGGTTAACGTCTTTTATTAACTTCTGTACTTTTGTAGATGCTTGGGCACTTTTGTAAAATATAAGATTAAGTAGGTAAAAGCTATCTTCTTCCCCAAGAAGAATAGCATTTTGAGTATTCATTCTCATTTCCCTTATACCATCGAAACTTTTTACAGTGTTAAAAGAATTCTGTATACTTTGGGATATATAATCCAGTCCTTCCTTTGAAAGAGGCTCTCCATATACAAAATGAGGTACAAGATATACACTGAACCCTGCAAAGCTTGTGCTGAGATTATTTTTTATATAGGATTCTCCTGCCAATAATTTATTTAAACAGTTCTGGCACAATATCATATTCTTAGAATAATTTTTTCTATTTAGATTGCTGCTGAATATTACTTGATTTGTGGTATAAAACTTTATTTGCATGGCTGTTAAATCTTCCGTAAGATCCCTGTCACTGCCACACATAGAACAATATTGATTATTCTTTTTATTGGTTTTTTTATCTTTAACTTTTAACTTTTCACATTCCACCTTCTCTCTATAATCTTTAAAATCACACAGTGGAATGTCATCTATAAGTATGGTGAAAAGGCCTATTTCAGTAAACTTCAATTCATATTTATCTTTGATATATTGTTCTAATACTTTTCCCAGCCTGTCTGTAATTTTTTTATCTTCCTGATTTTCATTTTTTAATTTTAAGTATATATCCTGCACACTTTCCTCACTCATACCAAACTTTTTAAGATCCAGAATATATCTGTATTTATTTTTTACATTTTCTCCTAAATCTACATAACAATCATCAAATACCTGGTTTATTTTACTATTTAACTCTTCACCAAAGTCTTTATTTTTTAAGTTAAAAAAAGTTTCCGTTAAAAAATAACTTATAGTGGTACTGGAAGAAAACCATTGAGGGGAAGCAGGTCCTCCTGATTTTCCTAAAAATAGATATTTTAATGCAGTTTTTTCACCCATTTCTTCAGTTACATCAATATTTAAAGTATTTATCTTAGTATTAAAATTTAATTTCATCACATAAAGCTGTTTATTTTTTCTGGTAGTTTTGAGTTCCTGAACCAAACTGCGGAGCATGTCTCCTTCAGACAATACTGCATTTCCTATCTGCAATATACCTTCCTGCACTTTTTCACCTTCTTTCATATTGTATTATAATTCTATAAATAGTTCCAATTTCCTTCTTTTTGTACTATAAATTTATACATTATTTCTTTATTTAACATATACTGATTTATAATGTAACTATTCAGTCATGATGACATCTCCTGGCTGAGTTTTGGACACGTCAAGAACCTGGACTTCAAGAGAATCTAAATAACAAAAATTTTATTCTCTCCATAATATAAATCCTTTCGGAAAATTAAAAGATTAAAAGACTTAACCCAATTAAGTCTTTTAATCTTTTAATTTTTTTATTATATCTACAGATAATTTTGTTTTAGATGCTATAATTTCAATATCTAATACGTCTAAGAGACTTTTAGCTATTTCAATAGCTTTTTTATTTTCTCCTTCTCTTCTACCTTCTTCTCTGCCCCTAGCTCCTGCAGCCTTAATTTCTGCTTTTTGAATACGGAGTCTTTTTAAATCATTTTCATATATTTCTCTTTCTTCTTTATCCAGGTACATAATATCAAGCTTTTCTATTGCCTTTTTCACTGCACTGTCTTCTGCCAGTTTTTCTGGTATTTTGTCCTTATCTATTTCATAGGCTCTATTTAAAAAAGCTGCCCACCTATCTAAGGATGTCTTTAAATCCACAAATTCCTTTTGAAATTTATTTAACTCTATAAAATGCATTTGAAATAAATTAGAGAATTCCCTCTTGCTCTTTTCATTGTATACCTTATATACATTGTGAAAATCCTTTTCATCCAAATAATCAAAATCAAGTATGTTTATTGCTATAGTTTTTCTTAAAAGGTCAAAATCATCTCCACTTTCTATCTGGTCTGAATACACCTTTGCCCAATAATAAAATGCCCTCTTATCATAATATCCCTGCTCTGCCAGCTGCATTTCGATATCATACCAGGTTCCTCTTTCATCCACAGCTTTTATATCCAGTATGGTCATTTTACCTTTCCTATAATTTGCTATGTTATAGGGATTCTTTAATTCTATATCTTTTACCTGTTCAATTTCCGGAAGTACGGAATTTATAAATGAAATTAATATGTCCTTATTCTCAGGACTTCCAAATAATTTCTTAAATGCAAAATCTACTTTAGGATTCAACCTGCACATTACAGATCCACCTCCTTTTATATGGTTTTCGCCCATTCTTTTTTATATTTTAACACACTGCATAGTATACCACCACTTAAAATCACCGTTACTAACATCCCCATCTTATTGAAAGTTGGGGATAAGCAAGGTTCAGATGTAAAAAAGTATTCCTTATAGGTAATCTAAAATTAAGCCATTAACACCAATAAATCTTTGTAAAAATAGTTTCAATTCCTTATAGGTAATCTAAAATCATAACTTTGACATTTGAATCAAATGCAGAACGCAATAGTTTCAATTCCTTATAGGTAATCTAAAATCTTTTCAACTGTATTTTATTATCCTCTGCAAAGGGCAAGTTTCAATTCCTTATAGGTAATCTAAAATCTCCTGCCGCGTAATAGAGTAATCCTCTCTTTCTCAAGTTTCAATTCCTTATAGGTAATCTAAAATCGAAATTCCAAAAATGAAGAAATATGGCATAATCTGGAGTTTCAATTCCTTATAGGTAATCTAAAATCATAAATCCGATTCGTGAGTATCTATTTCACTTTCATAGTTTCAATTCCTTATAGGTAATCTAAAATCCCTCCTAAAATTATTTTATGGAAGAGGCTTTATAGGTGTTTCAATTCCTTATAGGTAATCTAAAATCAAGTATGGGAAGCTATTGACAGCATAGGAATACCATAGTTTCAATTCCTTATAGGTAATCTAAAATCGATGGATGTCAAGTCAATACTAGAACAATGAAAGCAATGTTTCAATTCCTTATAGGTAATCTAAAATCGCCATTAGAAATACACAATGTTGCAGTGAAGCTTGGTTTCAATTCCTTATAGGTAATCTAAAATCCCATTTATATATTATTATAACAGGGTTTGTGAAAATATCAATATGTTAATGAAATGTTAACAAAAATCACAAACCCTTATAATATCTTATTTCCTCAATTTATCGAACCCCGGGGTTTTTTACGCTACTTAGGGTCGACGAAAAAAAAGCGAAATAAACATACATTGAAAATTCATTTTAAATTATTTATTATTAATCCATTTATTTTCTCATACCATGAATCTTTAAATTGTATTTTTACCACTTCTTCTATTATTTCAAATATTTTATTAATATTAATTTTACACTTATCCATTAATGTATCTTCAAGTTTTTTCTTTGAAACCCCTTGAAATCCATGAGCTCCAATTGATTTATTTCTTAATTGTGATAAACAATTTAGCATTTCACCCAATTCAAAAACTTTTTTAAATCTACCCAGTACACCCAAATCCTCTATCAAAGCTTCACCAATAACACTTTTATTCACATTTATTATATAACTGATTACTGTATACAATATTTTTATATTATATCTATTTCTCCACTCTAACTTTTTATTACTTCCCTCAACATTATAACTATCAAAATATTGTACCATATATTTATTTTCTAATATTTTATCTGTTAATTTTTTAGAATTGCTATTTGAATTATCATCAACCGGAAGTTCCATATAATTTTTTATCATACAATTATAAATTGCTTCTTCTAATCGAAATATTCTCAATAAAAAATCAACATATTGTTCCTGTATAAATTTAATTCTAGCATTTATATATAATTCCTTTACACATTCAGAAAGATTATTATCCATTCCTTCTATTTGAAGTAAGTTTGCTTTAACTTCTTTTATAATATAATTATTTTCTATTTCTTCCTGTAAATATTTATTGCAAATTTTTTTACATTCATCCAAATTAAAATATAATCTATTTTTGGCTATTTCGATAAGTACACCAAACTTCTTTAATGATTTATGTGAATTGACAATAGTTAATGATGATACATAATCATAATTATTCAACAAACTTTTAAGTTTTAATTTATCAAAATCCAGCATAAATGAACTTACAAAATTTATAGGATAAGCTATTCGTTTCTCTTTATCTAAGTATAAGTTTACACAATTATTTTCAAACTTCATTATACCATTGATAAGAATAGATATATTAATAGCATCTATTCCCCCTGTGTTTGCAATATATAACTTAGAATTTTCTGTATACAATTTAAAATATTTATTATAAAAATTTTTAAAGTATTCATTCATATCTCCTAGATTAGAGACATTACCACCAACTTGTTTTAATAATATATCGTTACATTTTATTTTAGGATTATTTTTTAAATATTTTTGTATTATATAACCAAAATATATAGAATCATTAATCCTATGTTTTTCATCATTTTGATCTGTAGTAACAATATATATATAATTTATTTGTTTTTCAAAATTCAAAACATTATTTAACATAGGTTCAACAATTGGAAATGTTAATCTGTCCTTATATTTATCATATTCATCATATATTAACTTTCCTCCCAATCTCTCTGATAAAATTAACTTATCCCTACTTTTATAAAAAGCATCTTTTAAATCATCATACTCCTGACATATTTCAATTTGATTAAAATACTTATCGTCAAGTTTAACATCTCTGGTACCAAGTGTAATTATCATTATAATATTATCTCTACCCATCCCAAGCTCTCCTTTATATAACTTTTTTCACTATCTAATATAAACCAATCAGTTCTAGGAAACATTGAATAGTTAACTTCCGCTATCTTCTCATTAACATATTTTGTATCAAATAAGCCACATATTGTATTGTGATAAAAATTTTTACCAGAACCTAATCGTAAAATACATTTATCATCATCTATTCTGTTTAGATATTCTGTATATTTTGAAATAATATTAGAAAAAATCTCCTCACTACAATCCATCATAGTGTTTATGTGATATCTAATAATATCCTTATAAAAATTTTGTATGCTTTTTATTATATCAATTTCATCCTTAAAGAATTGAGTACTCTTCATATCAAACTTTAAAATAACTCCTTCATTTATAGCTTCATTTGCAGTAGGCATTTTAAAATTCAACCGGGTAGAATCTTTTACATTAATATAATCTATACTGTACTCTAAATTAACTGAAATATTTTTCATATTTGTATATTTTGTATCACTAATATATAGAAATTTCATAATATCAGATTGTATATTTCTAGGTGATTTTCTCATTACATCTTGTCCAACATATATATTTCTCCTATTCATTTTTGAAGACATATTCAATATTTTATCAATATTAAATCCATTGGATTTTAAGTAATTATATAATATAGCAGTCCTAATTGCTCCTTTTATAGAACTACCTGGTATATACGGTCTTCCACTTGTTTTAATCAATTGTCCAATTTCCATAGCTCCGATATCATCAGTACACTTAACTTTTTCAAGAATATACTTGTCTATATCAATATTGTTTTTTTTCATAAAATCATACATTACATACTTTTCTTTTGAATTAATATCTCTATTTTTTATTATATCTATATATTCATCTAAAATTTTCTCATCTTCTGAAATATCACTCCATAATTTCTCATTATCTATATATAATATATAATTATTGTTATATATAAAATCAGCATAAGGAGAAATGGTATCTCCACCTCTTATATGAACAGGAGAAAGAATTTTTATTTTAAAGTTCATATTTCTTTACCTCCAAATCCTATTAAGAATGCTTTTCCATTTAAATAAACTTTATGTTCCAATCCATATATTAGTATCTCTAATATTTTACCTTTAACTTTATTTTTTTCAAATATACTTCCTTCTTTAATAATTCTATAATACGGTTTTTTTATTCCTGTAGAACCATTTGAATACACAAAGCCGTTTCTATCATCTAAAGCATAACTTTTAATACTATCAATTTCATCTTTCTGTGGAAATACTGAAGATATGGTCATATAATAGTTTCCTTCACGAGGAAATTCAAACCCTGCATCAATTACCTGAAATGTTTCAAACATTCCTGCCCCCTTTGATCTATGTCCACCGATCCCTTCATCACACATTAAATTAAATAAGCCTTTCATCTCCTGAAAGTAATTATTTATATTAAAATACATAAATGGTTTTATTAAAAAATTATCTAAATAAGCATAATTAACTTCTATAAAATCATTATAAAATACATCTAAAGACGTACCTGTAAATCTATTTTCAACCATATTAGTTGAGGATATTCTTTTTATAATCTTTATACTTTCAAATTTATCTTTATTAATGTTTATATGGCTAATATCATTCTCACTTAATGCGAACTTATCCTGAATTATAATATTCTCATTTATATCATAGATAAATTTATCCTCGTCCTTATCAAAAGAGTTTAAAAGTTTATTTAAAATATCATCTGAAATATAGTTAATCTTTTTCACTTTTTTTAAAATTGTTAAATCTCTATCGGTTGTTTGTCTATTACCTGTCTTATACAAAGGCTTTTGATTGAAGAATATTTTTTTTGATTTTCTATTTTTTAAATTTAATATCTCTATGCCAAAAAACATTGATGATATTTCTGAATATTTAAGTTTTTTTAAAATGTTTTCAAACTCATCTTTTTCATACATGATACTGACAAAATTCACAAGAGCAGAAAAAAGTTTGTCAGAGGGAAAATACTCTTTTATGCCACTACTACCTCCGATATGATATAATTGTTTGTCTTTAATATAAAACACAGCCCTTTTCATAAAATTCACCTAACTTCTTAAATTAAGTTTATTAATTTAATTCCAATTTTTGTTTCAATGCCTTTATAGTACTTTTCAAGTTTACCTTTTCAAGTTTATCTTGTGATTCTATTACAGTTTTTTCTATATTTTCTTTATAATCATCAAGTGATTTTTCACTTATTGACAAATCTATAAATTTTATTTTGCCATATCCCCTTGAGCCATTTGCACCTAAGTAGTCATCTTCTAAAAGAGATAAAGCTTGAAATACAACTTTTATGTTTTCAATATCATCTTTTTTATATAAATTGTATACCATTTCAAAATCAAATTTTACACCTGCCGGAACTCTCTCTATATTTCTGGGATTAGCCATTGATGTGATTCTATCAATAGTATTTTCCCATTTAGTTTCTGTATAATCAAGTTCTAACCTTGAATATTCTTCTTCTCTATTATTCATTTTATTCTTTATCTCTTTATCTAAAAAACTATCCCTTACATATAATCTTGTTGGTTCAGAATTGCCATTTGATGCACTTGTCCCAAAAATTTTGCATATACTGCATTTTCCACATTCACAGGCAGTTGCCTTAATTGAATTTTTATCAAAGTTTACTACCTCTAAACCTATTTTAGAGCTTTCAATATTTATATTTTTACTTTTAAGAAACTTTTCAACATCATAATTACATTCTAATGAAGATAATTTTATTTTCCTATTATCTTTAGTAGTTGCATTAATATTTAATTTATATCTAGCTAATGATTTTTCTACTAAACTTCTCATTTTTCCTTTTATAGATGAACCAGGAATAAAGGGTTCTCCATTTGAATTTTTTATTACATTATTGTCTATTCCACCAATTTCAATAGAACTTTTATCTCCACCTATAGTTAATCCTGTCTTTAATAGAATTTTTCCATTTATAAATACTTTTCCGTAGAGTTTCAATGGAACCGCCTCCTAATATTTATCTCCAAAATATTTCATATATGCAACTATTGCTTCTAAAAAATTTTTAAAATTCTTCACTTGCTCTTTTTCATTCTCACTATCCATAGACCTAACAACATAATCTAATAAATCCATAAATTTTTTCACAGAATTCTTAGGATTTCGGCCTGCAATATATGCAAACTTGGGTCTGAGCTTTTTTAAATCTTTCACACTATTGGCTCTTAAAATATCCGAATACACATTTCTAATCTGCGAAGTTGTCATTCCATTATTTTTTAATATATAAGAATATCCTTTTACATTATTTATAAATTGATCATAATTATCATCTATAGTGACGATATTTTTACGAAAATATTCTATTTCCTTGCTTTCTTCATGATCAAATAGTACTTTTATACTATTAAATCTAAAAATATATTCTAATTCTTGTTTATTACCTCTTATATTTTGTTTCAAATAATTAATAAACTCTTCTAATTGTTTATTACCATCATAATTTTTTAAAATATCATTTAAGTTATTTAAAGTAGGTTTTCTATTTATAATTTTATCAAAATAGTATACTTTACAATTATTATCTATTAATATTTTAAACCTTTCCGTAAATCCATATTTTACATTATTAATTTGCATCTCACCTATGACTCCTTTATTTTTTAGTATTAAGTTCCGCCCATCTAACTGCTGCAGGAATAACCATGATATTATAAACATTATTAGAATTCAAAATACTTTCAATAATCATTTTTTCATAGATTTTTATTAATTCTTCTACATAATTCTTTACTTTACTATTTCTAAGTTCTCTTAAATAATAAGCTAATCTATGTACTTTAGCCACTTGTATCTTTTCTTTACTACTTATGTCTCTCATTATAGACCTAAATCCTTTAGTACTATTTAACACCTTCTGAAGAAAAGCTCTATTTTTAGATGTTTTGTAGATATCAATGCATAGATTTCTTATCTCTAAAATTTTTTCAAATTCGACCCATGTAAATACATCTCCAAATAAGCTAACACTATTTTTATCTGGTATTTGTCTATTTTTCCTTATATACATCTTTGCATCATCAAGAAATTGTTCAGTATAGTTAGCACATTTAATTACAGGGTACTTATATGGAAATAATCCTAATCCTGCAGAGAAAGTTATATTACTATTGTTACAAGTGTATTTTTCAAAACTTTTTCTTAATATATATGCAAATTCAAACACTTCATTATAAGCTCCTAAAATAAAAGTATCATCCCCACCTGCATATACCGTATACATAACTTTATCCCAATTTTTTCCTTTAATTATATCCGCAATTAAGGCTTTTTTATTGTTATCTTTTATCAATTCATTTAAGTAGCCTTCAAAAAATATTGATATTGCATCACTTAATTCTATTATTTTTCCCAATGAAACTTTATCCTGTTGAGTTGTTTTAAGTCCCTTTATGAATATCTTTCCTAAATTATCAACATCTAATTTTAAAACTCCTAACTTTTTATCACCTTCATTATCAATATCATTGTTAAATGAAACTATTTTTTCAAAAGTACTTTCTTGTGGTAAATTAAAAGCCTTAAATACATATCCATCACAATTATTTCTTAAAAAATCTGTATCATTAATTAAGTATTTTTTTAATTTATTATCAGAATTAATATTATTAAATTGTACATTAAATCCAAACCTATTAAATACATCTTTATAGTTTTTTATATCTTTAACATTATCTATACTATCCTTATAAACTTCCTCTTCATAATAAATTTTTGCTACTTTTACTTCATCAGTTAAGTTTGAAAAAGATTTACACATTTCACACATTTTATCATTAGAATTAGATATTGTAGAGCCACAAATGCTACATATATTTTTATGATAATTTCCAGTATCAATAGGTCCAAATATATATTGAAAATTTTCCTTTATTCCTATATCACTCCACTTTTTATTTTTTAACAATGCAACTTTTTCACTTACATCTTCGAAAAACTTCGAAATATCATTTATTTTGTCAATAGTTATTGATGAGCCTTGATCTGAAGTCTCTATAGCAATATATATTTTACCCTTATGAGCTTTTAAGAGAATTTTTGATATATATCTTCTAATCTCAATAATTTCTTTAGCTCTTGATTTTGGTATTAAAATATAAAAGTTACCTCCACCGTTATAAAGAATATTACTTGTTGTAAGATTTAACCTTTTTATAATATATTTGGATATAATATCAGTTAAAAGACTAATATAAACCGATCTACCTTTTAGACTTTTGACAGCCTCTTTACTTGATATGTTAAAAATAAATTCCTGTATTCCAGAAACATCAGCCTTTAGTAATAAAAATTCTTGATTTTCAATTTTTCCCTTAAATTTAAAATTTTTTGTATACAAATAAAAAGCAGATATAATTTTAGCAGCATTAAATAATGAAATATAACATTTAGAAGAATTTTTTACAGGAATAGATGAGAAATATTTCTTAAATATATATAATATTTGTTCTTTATTCTTACAAATATCTATTTCATCTATAAAAGAATCTATATTTTTTTTAAATGTTTCTTTACTTACGATATTATTTTCATTTGGATAAATATATTGATCTGAAAGAGATTGGGCTACTGGATTTTTATAAAATGATTTACGTAATTTTATTTTATAATCTAAATTTACACCACTAAATATAGAATTTAAACTATAAATTTTATTATTTGAATCATATTCACTTACTTCATCATCTAAAAATTTTTTATAAATATGGTCTAATATTTTCCTAATTTCTGCATCTTTA
>ENA-UOOR01004681-UOOR01004681.1-fermentation-metagenome-genome-assembly--contig:-NODE-4681-length-10653-cov-3.760710_pt1 | contig 10653 bp, 9 predicted proteins | sample MGYA00245780_ERZ724029 | MGnify/ENA primary metagenome ERZ724029 (study PRJEB28704, sample SAMN03018315) | fermentation metagenome | biome: anthropogenic terrestrial biome; feature: soil; material... | reverse complement strand
CTGGCCGAGGCACGAGCCACATCAGTTGCCCCGCTGACAGCCGTGCCCAGCTCAGCCTGCTTAAGCGCCGGTGCATCGTTGACGCCGTCTCCTGTCATGCCGACCATGTGGCCAGCGTCTTGCAGTAGCTTCACGATCTCGTACTTGTCCTGCGGGTACACCTCGGCAAAGCCGTCGCAGCCGCCTATGGCCTTCAAGCGTTCCCTCTCATCGAGGCCCCTAAGCTCGCCTGCGCGGCGGATATCTTTGCCGATTCCCACCTCGCATGCGATCTCAGCTGCAATCGCTTGGTTGTCACCGGTAAGCATCAGCGGCCGTATCCCCAGGGAGCGGATGTGCGCAATTATCTCCGCCGAGTCAGGCCGAGCCGGGTCAGACAGCGCGAGCACGCCGAGAAGCTCATAGCGCGGAGCCTCCTGTCCTCACTCCACATCTGCCAGCAGCTCTTTTCCTTGCATCTGTACGCCCTGTGGCTCTCGGCGCACCGCAACGGCGATCGACCGCCAGCCCTTCACAGAATAAGCGCCAATAGCAGCAGGAAGCTCGTCGATGCCCCCAGCTGGCCCAAGGCACAGGGAGACGATGGTTTGGGGGAGCCCTTGGCTATGCGCCAGCAGGCCCCCGCGTGCTTCGCGACGGCCTCAGTTCGCTTGTTGGCCGGGTCAAAGGGGAGGTATGAGAGCTGCTCGTAGCCCTGCAGGCTCACAGCCCCCTTGTCAGCGTACTCGATGATCGCCTCGTCAATCGCATCGTTTTCCTCACGTCTCGAGGCGAGGGCAGCCATGCGCGCCACGTCAGCCTCGCTGTAGGGCCCGCATGGCACGCAGCCCGTCACCGACAGGCGATTTTGAGTGATCGTACCCGTCTTGTCGAAGCAGAACATGTCGATCGACGAGGCGTCCTCAACGGAATCGAGGCGCGTGACCAGCACGCCCCTCTTGGAGAGACCCGTCGCGCCAACGGCCTGGACAATCGTCATGACCGCAGGCAGGGCGACAGGAATCGCACCCATCAAAAAGACGATAACGATGGAGGCCACAGACATGAGGTCGTCGTGGCGCGCAAGCGCTAGCACCGACACCACGACCGAGGCAGCGATGCCACAGACATCGACACGATCACCCGACATGGAGGGCACGTCTTTCTGGTCACGATGGACCGGAAGATCGACCTCGCACGCCATGCAAGCGTCACCGTCGTGCTGCCATGGATCAACCACGACAGCGCGACGGAGCTCTTTGAAGACCAGATTGTGATCTTCGCGTTCATCGAGATTCTCCTGTTTGAGATTGCGAAGCCCCTTGATGCAGGCTAGCTTCAATCCACGCCCGCTCACGGCCATGGTGACTTCGTCACGGTAGAGCTGTGCACAGGAGATTAGAGTATGTACGAAAACGCGTGATCAAGGTCCTGCAAAAAGCCAGCCGCAGAGCCAGCTAGCAGACAAGTGAGCAGATGATAGGACTTTTCTCACAGGTGTTCGGCGGAGACTTTGAGAAGAAGCTGCAGGATGACACGCCCTTGTTCTTGTACTGCACAAACGGCCCTCGCAGCCCCCCCAGTCCCTCGCAGATCGTCGAGCGACGCGAAGGGCTGATAGTGGGCAGCTAAGAGCAGACGTCCGATAACTAGGCCTAGAACACGGCAATGACCGTGCCTTTATAGGTGTCGTTGATGTAGTCCTTGACCTCCTGTGTCTCAAGGGCGTTCACCAGCGCGGTGATCTTGTCGGAGTCTTGGTCACCGTCACGGCAGGCGATGATGTTGGCATAGGTCTGCGCGGCTTCGGAGTCAGCGGCCTCGCTCGCGAGCGTCTTCGACGTATCGAGGCCCGCAGACAGCGCATAGTTGCCGTTCACGACGGCGAAGTCAACGTCGTCGAGCGTGCGGGCGACATTGGCCGCTTCGGTCTCAACGAGCTGCACGTTATGTGGGTTGTCTGCGATGTCATTGGCGGTCGCGTCCAGACCAGCGCCGTCCTTGAGCGTCAGGATGCCGTTGTCCTGGAGCAGAAGCAGGGCGCGCGCCTCGTTAGTGGCATCAGAGGGCACGGCGATCTTGGCTCCGTCGGGGATGTCCGTCAGAGAGTCGTGCTTGTTGGAGTAGATGCTCATCGGCTCAAAGTGAATCGCAGCCACGGACACGAGGTCAGTGCCGTTCTCGGAGTTATAGTTGTCGAGATAGGGCTTGTGCTGGAAGTAGTTGGCATCAAGATCTCCTTGCGCCAAGGCCTCGTTCGGCTGGACGTAGTCGGAGTACTCAACGATGTTGAGCGTGTAGCCTTCCGCCTCCAGCGTCGGCTTGATCTGCTCGAGGATCTCCGCGTGCGGCGAGGGAGAGGCCCCCACGGTGATGACCTTGTCATCGGATGACGACGAAGACGATGCCGCCGACGTCGAGCCGGACCCTGTGCTGGTGCTGGAAGCGGACGTGCCACCGCATGCGGCAAGCGCAAAGACGAGCGCCGCGGCAACAACTACCCCAAAGAGGGCCACTAACCTGCGGGCCACCAGCTTGCTGTGATGATTCTTACTCATGTGTCATTCCCCTTTACTATGTCGTCTGTCTTGAGACCGCTCGCCCCCCCGCGGTACGAAAAACCACCGCACAAATGAGGCAAACGACCCGGTTACCGAGTGTCATGGAGTGCAAAAGCATGCTAATTGCGGTACTTTTTTGGCAGGCGGGAGCAACTACGCGCCTCGCCGCGACATTTCATATATGCACGCTAGGCGTGCATTCGCCGATCGAGCTTGCGGACAAGTAGGTTGCCGAGGCTCTGGATGATCTGCACCATGATCACGAGGATGATGATGGTCGCGATCATGACGTCGTTTTGATAGCGCTGGTAGCCATAGCGGATCGCGATGTCTCCCAAGCCGCCTGCGCCGACGGTACCGGCCATGGCCGAGTAGCCCAGAAGCGTGATGACTGTGATAGGCAGCCCACGCAGCAAGGAGGGCAGTCCCTCGCGCAGATACACCTTCGTGACGATCTGCCAGGTCGACGCACCCATGGACTGGGCGGCTTCGATCAGGCCCCCGTCGACCTCGGCTATGGACTGCTCCACCATGCGCGCGACAAAAGGCGCAGCCGACGCGATGAGCGGCACAATCGCACCCGGGACGCCGAGGCTCGTGCCGACAATGGCGCGCGTCGCCGGGATCAGGAACACCAACAGGATGATGAACGGTATGGAGCGGCCCATGTTGACGATCCAGCCGAGCACAGCCGAAGCCACGCGATGGGGCCTGAGGCCGTCAGGGGCAAGCACGCACAGCAGCACGCCGAGGGGTACGCCTATCACATAGGCACCGAGCGTCGAGCCGAAGACCATGACAATAGTGTCGATCGTGCCCTTCAGAAGCAAGGAGCCGTATTTTGCAAAGAACGCAGAGAGTACAGCGGAATCCATCAGGCCACCTCCCTGCCGGTCTCGATGCCCAGCAGCGCCTTCGTGACATTGGCCTGAGGATGCTCGAAGACAGACTTGACGCTGCCCTGCTCTACCACGCGGCCGCCCTCCATGACCGCGATGCGTCCGCAGATCTTGCGCGCGACGAAAAGCGAATGTGTGATCAAGACGATCGTGACGCCCATCTCCTGTTTGATACGGGCGAGCAAATCGAGGACCTGGCCGGTCGTCAGCGTGTCAAGCGCCGAGGTGGCCTCGTCACACAGCAGAATGGACGGACGGGTCATTAGCGCGCGGGCAATTGCGACGCGCTGCTGCTGCCCGCCGGAAAGCTGGTTGGGATAAGAGTCGGCCTTGTCTGCGAGCCCGACGAGCCCAAGCAGATCACGGGCCCGCTTGCGCTGGTCGGCAGCCGACTTCTCGCTTGCCTTGCCAATGTTGAGGGTCGCCGGGAAGCGCACATTGTCGATTACGCTGCGCTGCTGAAAGAGGCTGAGGCCCTGGAAGATCATGCCCACCTCGGAGCGCAGGCCGCGCAGGGCGCGCCCAGAAAGCGCCGTGACATCGTGTCCGTCGATCACGACAGAGCCCGAGCTCGGCCGCTCGAGCAGATTGATGCAGCGAACGAGCGTTGATTTGCCAGCGCCCGATTCGCCGATGATGCCGAAGATCTCGCCGCTTTGAATGGTCAGCGACACGTCATTCACCGCAGCAAGAGAACCGGCATGCGTAGCAAACGTCTTGGTGATGTGTTTTAGTTCTATCATGAATTCCATTCCATCATGAGATGAGCAAAAGACGCGTGACGCCCTGTCACGCCGCATAAAAGCCCAGGCTCACCGGCGCCTACGCCGCAAGCCCAGGCCTGAGCATGCCCATGATGGTGTATGTCAAGAAAGTCTTCATTGCGAACGCAGTATAGAAAAGTATTCGATCAAGAACAAGTCTTTAGGCAGAAGTTTTTATATCTGAAATGTTTCACAAAGGCCTGCGACTGTTGATATTGCCTTCATACAACCACGACTAGCAGCGTTCATGATAAGCTTGAGCCCCTACAAAAGAAATGAGAGGGGTCTCATGTCCATAGCAATCGCCTACGCCTCACGCCATCATGGCAACACGAAAAAAGTGGTCGAGGCGCTTGCAGCGGCTCATGACCTGACAACCATTGACATCGACGCCACAGCACAGATCGATCTCGACCGCTTCGACTGCGTCGGCTTTGCCGGAGGCGTCGCCTACGGCAGGATCTATGAAGACGTCCGCAAGCTCGCGGAGCGGACCTTCCAGCCGGGAAAGAAGGTCTTCTTCATCTATACCTGCGGCAAGAACAGCAGAAACTTTGCAGCGTCGCTCGAGGCGCTTGCCGCGAAGCGCGGCTGTGAGGTATTCGGCACCTTCGGCTGCGAGGCTTGGGACAGCTTCGGCCCCCTCAAGCTGGCAGGCGGCATCAACAAGGACCGTCCCAATGACCAGGACCTCCGCCAAGCCGTTGCCTTCCTTGAGCAGCACGTGCTAACGAAGGCACAGTAGCGCCCATGGGAGTAGCTGAGCGCAGCTCACGCAGGAATGTGGGCACAGGCGCAAGCACGGCAGGCGAGCTTCGGCGCAAATGGCTCACCAGCACCTGTGGCATCGTCGTCTGCGCAGGCGTGTGCTGCCTTCTGTGGGGCAGCGCCTTTCCCTGCATCAAGATAGGCAATCGCCTGTTTGCCATCGCTACAGGAGACATCTCCTCGGAGATCCTCTTCGCAGGCGTGAGGTTTTCTCTCTCCGGACTGCTTGTACTTATGGCCGCAAGCCTCATCTGCAAGCGCCCGCTTCTACTGCACAAGGCTGACATTGCTCCAGCGCTTGTGCTTTCGCTGTTTCAAACCACACTGCAGTACGCGCTCTTCTACCCGGGAGTGTCAATGACCGAGGGAGCGACGGCATCGATCGTGGAGGGCGCGGGGACTTTCTTCACGGTACTCATGGCAGCGCTCGTCTTTCGCCAAGAGCGGCTCACGCAACGCAAGGTCGCAGGCTGTCTTGCGGGGTTTGCAGGCGTTGCCCTCATCAGCATTGCCGGCAGCGCCTCAGGCTCCGCGAGCGACCTGTCCTTAGCCAACAGCCATGCCTTGGGAGCGGCGCTCGTGCTCGTCTCAACGCTTGCCGCCGCAGCGTCCGCCTGCCTCATCAAGGCCTTCTCAGCCCGACATGACCCGGTGCTGCTCTCAGGCTGGCAGTTCTTGCTCGGCGGCACCTCGCTGGCAGCGCTCGGCGGCCTCTTCGGAGGCCACATTGCCCCTCAGACGGCAGGCGCGCCATTTTTGCTACTGTACCTTTCGCTCATCTCGGCCGTGGCCTATTCGCTTTGGTCAATTTTGCTCAAGCACAATAGCGTGTCACGCGTCGTCATCTTCGGCTTCATGAACCCCGTGTTCGGCGTCATCCTCTCAGCGCTACTGCTTTCTGAGGATCCCGGTGCGTCCCCTCTGCAGATCATCACCGCCCTTGCGCTTGTCTGCACGGGGATCGTCATCGTAAACCGCAAGCCGGCACACGCAGGTGCAAAAGCGCAGTGCAACCGCAATGCTTGCATGTAAGGTCAATGGTTTGTTAAGCGTTGATAGAGGTCGAGGTAGTCGCGCGCCATGCGCGACACGTCGAAGCGCTCCACTGCTTGCCGCCTGCACTCGGCTCGGGAGATCTCAGGCACTTTGCCCACAGCCTCGACGGCCTGTTCGACCGAGCTCACGATGAAGCCAGTGTGCCCGTCGTCGATGACCTCATGAGCGGCCCCGTTGTCAAACACAATCGCAGGCGTGCCCGATGCAAGCGACTCCACCATCGTCAAGCCGAAGGCCTCCTGCCAGCGCATGGGCAAGATATAAGCATAAGCCTCCCTCATGAGCTTGTTCTTCTCCGCGTGGCCCACCTCACCGATGAACTTTACCTGGTCACCGTCGATCTGAGGCTCGAGGCTCCGGAAAAACTTTCGGTCAGTGATGTTACCTGCCATGATGAGCCTCATGCCCACGCGCCGCGCGATCTCAATGGCGAGATCGGCTCCCTTCTCGCGTGACATTGTTGACAGAAATAGCAGGTAATTCCCATGCTTTGAGCAATCGTACGTGAAGGTGTTGGTCCGTATGCCGTGATAAATGGTCGCGACGTAATTTAGGCTTGGGGCAAGCTTGCGCTGTGCGTTGCTGATCGACACGTACATGCTCTCGCCGGAAAGAGCTGCAAGCTGCTTGCTGTCAGGTGCCATGCTGCTGTGGTTGGTGGAGACCATCGGCACGGGGCAATAGCTGCCAAATGGCGCTAGACTCATGTTCATGTGGTAGTTGATGACGTCAAACTGGCCCTTTGTCGCGCCGTCGAAGGCCATCTTGAGCTCGACAAGGTCGCTGAAGGGTACCGAGTCGAAGCGGAAGCCGCCGACTATGTCATACAGCGGCCGGTCGATCACCTGCACGAGGCGAGCTGTGGTGCTCGAGCCGCCGCAGGCATACACCGTCACGTCCTGCCCCATGCGCACGAGCTCATCAGCGAGGTTGCTGACCACGAGCTCGGTCCCGCCGTACTTCGCCGGGGGAACCGTCTTCCATAGGGGCGCAAGCAGTGCAATTCTCATCTAAGCTCTCCGTTCTCCTGTGTCAGAAGCTCGCGGGGCTCGCGGGCCGACTGCGCAACCACTGCGTGGGCGACCGGCTGAGGCTCAACCACCTTCTCATACTGCGAGAACATATGGTTCGTGTAGAGCACGGAGAAGAAGGCCAAGATTGCTGTGGCGACGGCGGCAATGCCGCCCCCTGCAAACACGCTTTGATGTGGCATCAAAAGCACGCTCAAGCCCAACAAGACGATGAGGCCGACCTGGCCGGCGGGGACGCTGGAGCGCGTGTGCTGGTCTGGCACCTTCTTCGTCACGGCAAAGCCCATGCGATAGCCCACGAGCCACAACAACCAGCCAGTAGACATGACCGAGAGAAGCCCATAGTGGGCAAGCAGGGCCTTTGCACGGTCAGCAAGACTCGCCTCATGCCGGAGCCCCACGAAAAACGTCACCAGCGAGGTAATGAGGCAGATAGCCAGGAGGTTGAGCATGGCCACGCCAGCTTTCGCAAAAAGACTCACGCCACTAATGCGCCAGGAAAGTAGGGACAGCACCGAAAGCGCCGCAACCATGAGTTCCGGCTGGAACCACGCGGTTGTCTGCGTGACGAACGCCAGCTTCTGGCGGAGGTTAAGGCTCCGCTCGTGCAGCACCTTTCCGAAATTCTGGACCAATACCTGCATGTTGCCGTACACCCAGCGGCGGCGCTGCCGCATGAGGTTGCCATAGTCAAAGGGCATGTACCCTTTGCCGAGGCTCTCATCAACGTACACACCTATGTAGCCCTCACGGTTAATGCGCGCGCCAGCCTCAGCATCCTCCGTGATGCACTCCTCGTTCCATCCCGACTCGCGCCGGACCAAGGAAGTCCTCACGAGGCCCATCGTCCCGGTAAACGAGACGAGGCCGAGGCGCTGGGCCTGATGCATGACCATGCTAAAGAAGCTACGGTATTCGTAGTACAGCCCCGCGTTGCGCCCGTCGACGCGGCTGTAGTCCTGCGGCGCCTGCACAAGCCCGACGCGCTCGTCTTTGAAGTAACCGACTGTGCGGTTGAGGAAGTCCGGGTCGACGATGTAGTCGCAGTCCACCACCGCCTCGATGACGGAATCTTTGCTTACGCAGTGGGCGTTGAGGAAGTTCAGGGCGCCTGCCTTAAAGCCATGGACCTTGTCCACATGCACGAAGCGAAAGTTGTCCGGGCATGATTGCACATAGCGTTCGATCTGCCCGTAGTTCTCACGGTCGCTGCTGTTGGAATTGATGATGATGACCTCGTAGTTCGGATAGTCGAGCTTTCTCAACGCCTTGATTGAGCTGATCACGACGTCGGCAGGCTCGTCTTTGCTCGTCACCAACACAGAGACCTTGGGCTTAAATGAACTGTCAAGCTCCACGGGCACCGAGGAGGAGGGTCGTATTGCAGCCATAATCCGTGTGGCTGCAGCGAAAAAGACGGCAACGATGGCGCAGAAGCACGCCACCCAGATGATGGGGCCCAATGCTCCTGGCAAAAGTACGCAGAACGCCACGATGGCGCCGCACACAGCAATTCCTCTTTTCACTTCACCAATTGCATACGCACGCATGGCAACACCTCCTGTGCCAGACATAGTCGACCGACGTGTCACTGCAGTACACGCGTATACGCATGTGCCGAGAACGACCGCGCATCATAAAGTGGCACAAACCTTGGGAGATCCGGAGCAAGTCTGAGAGGTCCAGCCAAGCGCTACGTCGATATAACTAATTGGATATATATTGCTATATTTACCAACATAGGAGATTTTTATACGTGATTTTCAAATAAAGATGCGAAACTTCAATAATTATACTAATAAGTAATGCAATTAACTGACAGATGTATGCGTTTTTCGGCCGAATACACACATTAAAAATCGCATGAGTCGGAGTTCAAGAGGGCCGTTGAGGACCACTTAAAAATGCTATTTTTCCCACGGCAATGGAGTCGCAGGCTAGTGCACAGGCTCAGGTCCACAGACGATGCCGCCTCCAAGGCACACCTCACCGTCATAGATGACGGCACTTTGGCCACAGGCGACACGCTTCATCGCCTGAGGGAGGATGACCTCTACCGACGACGTGCCATCTGGCTTCACCAGCGCCTCTCGCAGCTTGCCTGTATGGCGGCTGCGCACGAGGTAGCGGCCCGCAGCAGGGACTTTCCTCGAAAGCCAATGTGCATCAGCGAGCTGCAGCCGATCCGTCCACAAAGCCGGACTCTGGGGATCTGACGTCACATAGACGATGTTGGCCTTGGTGTCGACGTCCACGACGTAGCGCGCTGGGCCGCCACCTAGGTCCAGCCCGCGGCGCTGGCCAACCGTGAAAAGGAAGGCTCCGTCATGTCGTCCGAGCACTCGCCCCGTCTCCCACTCCACGATATCCCCGGCACGCTGCTTGAGGCTGTCGAGCAGAAACGTGCGTATGCCAACCGGGCCCACGAAGCAGATGCCGTCCGAGTCTGGCTTGCCCTCAACGCCGAGGCCTCGCGCAGCGCATGCGGCACGTACCTCTTTTTTGTTTGCAAAGTCCCCCACGGGAAACAAGACGCGCTTGAAGGTCTCCCCCGGCACCCTCCACAGGAAATATGTCTGGTCCTTGTGCTCGTCTTTGGCGCGCAAAAGCTCGGTCGCACCGGAGGCGAGCTGACGTGTGCGCGCATAGTGGCCGGTTGCGATCAAGTCTGCCCCCTGCGCGAAGGCGCGCTCGGCAAACGCCCCGAACTTCACGGTCTGGTTACACATCACATCGGGGTTTGGCGTCCAGCCTCGGCGATAGCTGTCGACAAGGTAGTCAACGACGGTGCTTTTGTACTCCTTTTCGAAATCCCAGACCAGCAGATCGCAGCCGACAGTCACGGCGACGCGCTCGGCATCCGCCAGGTCATTAGCCCACGGGCAGCGAAAACCCGGCAGGTCGCGCGACCAGTTGCGCATGTAGATTGCCGTGACGTCGTAGCCCTGCTCCACCAGCAGGGCGCACGCAAGCGAGGAGTCGACCCCGCCTGAGAGGCCGACGAAGACTCGCGCGCTCATAGGAGGCCCCCGGTCTGTCGCGAACCGCCAAGCACGGCGTCGTTGTAGCTTGCGCGCCCGGCCTCTGTGAGCTGGCGGTCCGTGAGACCGCAACGCCTCACCTCGCCGCTCACGACCTCGGATATCTGATCTGCCGCATAGCGGATATCCTCCTCGGTCGTCGGGCGGCCGATGGTAATGCGCAGGCTGCCCTGCGCGACCTGGCGCGGGACGCCAATTGCGTCGAGGACGTGCGAGCTGCGCATGCGGCTTGCCGCGCATGCGCTGCCTGTGCCCACGTAGACGCCGCGGCGCTCAAGGGATATCACGAGCCTGCGCGCGTCGAGCAGCGGAAACGACACATGGAGTAGGCCTGGCAGGCGCAGCTTGTCCTGACGAGGTCCGGAGAACACTGCCCACGGAAACTCCTCAGCAAGACGCCGCTGCAAAAGGTTGCGCAGCCTGCGCAGCTCCGGCACCTCTTCGGCCCGCATGCGCGTTGCGAGCTCAAGCGCCTGCGCAAAGCCAACCACGCCGGCAACGTTTTCCGTGCCGGAGCGCAGCCCCTTCTCCTGCCCACCTCCATATAGAATGGG
>ENA-UOOR01004680-UOOR01004680.1-fermentation-metagenome-genome-assembly--contig:-NODE-4680-length-10653-cov-20.685601_pt1 | contig 10653 bp, 14 predicted proteins | sample MGYA00245780_ERZ724029 | MGnify/ENA primary metagenome ERZ724029 (study PRJEB28704, sample SAMN03018315) | fermentation metagenome | biome: anthropogenic terrestrial biome; feature: soil... | reverse complement strand
CACTGTGGAGGAAATGACGCCAGGCCTTAGGGGCAACAATCTTTACACGCACCCCCCAACTTTGTGCCCTTGACATCAGTACTACCGTCTTGACGTGGTGGGTATGGGGGAACATGTACGCAACGAGGGTGAGATGACGGTTGAATCCGTGCCACAGCCTTCCCTCGTTTGCGCAGAGAGACGATTTTGCCGTCTACCTCGAGAACATCAGTGGCGATGAGCATATGCGAATAATGGTTGGGCTCTTTGAAGGAGTTGGAGCTCCATCTGCCCGGTTGGACAAGTTTCGCAAATCGATTAACAGCGCGTACGCACACCTCTACGACGAGGGAAAATTCCACAGCGGCAAGAAGACGAGACCGCGTCTGGAGCAGTGCTTTGCCGGCATCCTTCTGACCTCGTACGGCCCGGATTCCTATATTCTCTATCGCTATACCGAGTACAAGAAGACTGCTGAATGGATTGGCCTGACAGTCCCTTCAACCCCTGAGCAGTGCTATACGCTCTTCCTGGACATGGCCATGTACATCCTGGACCGTGCAAGAGAGGGCAATTGGCCTGTTCGGGACCTGGTGGACGTGCACAACATGATCTATATGTTGTGGAGGTACGACGAGTTCAAGGATCTGCTGACTGAAGATGAGAGAGTCGCTGCCGGTGAATCGGTCTACACTTTCATCAGGAAGCATCACTTCATCTTCCCCGATTGGCTGGTTACGGATTATGTCCTTTCCCTTGCCACCAAACCGTTTGTGATTCTGTCGGGCATATCAGGTACAGGAAAGACGAAGCTGGGCCAGCTCGTAGCGGAATATGTGGTGCGTGCCACTGGCGGACGGGCGAAAACGGCATTCGTGTCTGTCAGGCCGGATTGGACAGACAATTCGTACCTTCTGGGCTGGTACAACGCAATAGCTGAGCGGTATGAGACCACGGCGGTTTTGGACCTGATTCTCGAGGCCCCCGGCGAGCCCGAGGTTCCCCACTTCATCATCTTGGATGAGATGAACATTGCTAAGGTAGAGCACTACTTCTCCGATTTCTTGAGTGCAGCGGAAAGCAGGTTGATTGATGTCGATGGCAAGGTTCATCAGGAGTCGATCCGCCTTCATAACCAGGAAAACGAGGGTGAGTGGGGTCCTGACCTTAGTGTACCCTCCGAGATTGTCCTTCCGTTGAATGTTTATGCAACAGGCACTGTAAATGTGGATGAGTCGACTTACATGTTCTCGCCGAAGGTGCTTGATAGGGCGAACGTGATTGAGTTCAACGACGTTTGCCTTGACCCGGACCTCTACAGGCAGATGGAGATTCCGGGCTCGGAAGGGTTCGTGCTCCGTCCTGATGTGGATCTTGCAGAGATCCTCGGGCCACACAAGCCTGTCTCCACAAAGAAGCTGGTTGAGATGAAAGAGGTTATGCCGGAGCAGCACCGTCTCCTGCTGGCGGTCCATGATGCGCTCAGGCCTTATGACATGCATTTCGGCTACCGTGTTGCCAATGAGATCGCCGCGTACATGCTGAACGCTCGGGAGTTTTGTGAGGGTGGCGATGATGTGTTGCCATTTGCCTTCGATATTCAGGTGATGCAGAAGATCCTGCCCAAGCTGCATGGAAATGCCGCACAACTACTGGAGCCGATGGAAACCCTCAACGGTGCGCTGCCGGATTGGTGTTCTATGAGCCGCGCCATACTGGCACGCATGAAGATGCGGCTGGAGCAGGTGGGGTTCGCATCGTTCATGGAGTAGGGGGGCGGGAGCATGGCGGCGATGTCATTGGCAACATGATGGGTGCAAGGATGCTGGCGCCAAAGCAGTGGTTTCCCAGCTCGAAAGGCAAGGGGCTCGATGGGAAGACGGCGTCGTTAGGGTTTCGTCTGATCGCACCTACTATCTCTACTTTCAGCCCGACAATGTTCCGGGATGGGTGGGAAGTTCGCCTTTTCTCCAAAAGTGTGGGGAGCTTGACCTGTTTCTGCTCAACCTGGTGAACTGCGTGGGGATGATCCGGCTCGGGCCGGTCGGTCTGGATGTAGAGTGCAAGAAGCTTTCTTCGGCAGAGTTTCGCAGGCTTGTTAGCGAGGTCTCTGAATACCTTCTGCAGCTGCCGTTTGGCTACAGGGGGGCGGGGGCTGGTTATGAGCATGTCCTCGAGTTTGAACGGAGCATTGACTACCATAGATTGGTACATGCTAGCAATCTGCTCAGGTCAAATCGGCTGCAGGCAGCAGTAGCACAGATTGCTGCCGACCCTCATGTGCTGTTTGTCAAGGAGCGACAGCGGGTGCGAGTGGAGCGGGCCCGCCGTGCAGATTCGGTGACCGTGAGGGACATATGCGCTGTGCCCCGCTATTTTGAGCCTATCCGTCCGGGTTCGCCTCTGTCAGTGAGCCATCTCTGTATGCGGCTGGAAGGGAAGCCTCTCCGGGGGCATTTCCCGGGTCAGATCTTGTCGGGCAGCATGGTTCCAATGGTTGATAACCCGGAAAATCAGTTCGTTCGGCACACGCTCGAGTCGATTCTTCGAGCCGTGGGGTCGGTGATGGCGGCCGCCCAGTCCACGTCTGACATTCGTGCTGAGGCTCGCTGGATACAGGAAGAAGTGGAGCGCTTGCTCGCGTATGACTTCTTCCAAGAGGTATCAAGGCCGCGCTGGCTGAATCTTTCATCCCAGGTATTGCAGCGCAGAGCGGGTTACCGTGAGATGCTGATGTTCCATTCGCAGATGGCGCTGCCGCCAACCCCTGCCTGGTCGCATGATCTCAAGCGGATTCTGGAGCTCAAGGATGTTGCCACTCTATACGAGTACTGGGTGTTTGTGCTGGTGTGCAAGGGCGTTGAAAAGATGATGGGCGCAGAATGTGTCGGGGCAGATGGGGTTGAATACGATCCTCTTGGCGCAACGCTCCGCCGCGGGATTCGTGTCAGGTTTCCCGGAGGAGTGGAAGTGCACTACAATAAAGGAATCAGGGGATACTCCGGCCCATTGCGTCCTGACGTGATACTCGCGACACCTGCGGGAATGTGGGCCTTTGATGCAAAAATTCGGTCAACTGGGATAGCCTTAAGGACAAGAGAGCATTTCCCGATCCAAAGCCGATTGCTCCTGAGAGAGAATCCTTACCGACCGAGCCCCTTGAGTCATGGTCTGAGTTTGAGCCCCTCCTCGGATTCTTTGACAAGATAAGCAGAAAGGCTAGGGCGAAGAAGGTTGCAGCGGTCGAGCAGCGTTTCAAATTGGCTCATGATGATTGGAAGGCTCCATGGAGCAGTAGATGAACCATGACGGCAAAACACATGGTCATGGCAGTGCCCGTGAATGTCAGCAACGCCTGAACAAACGCGGTTGCCGCGATGCTCCCGTAGAATCCCCTGGCGAATCGCAGAATGTACCGATTGACATACATCGATCTCACCCCTCCTTATTTCCCGGGCCCGGCTCTTTGGGTTCGCGGTCGGCCTTCCGCAGCACATTCATCCATGCACGCATCCATGCACGCTCGCCAATGGTAAGTTAGACTTGCCTAACTTACCTCCAATTGTAGCTCGCGGGCTCTTCAAAAGTCAAGAGCCATAGCGCGTTCCCCGGCTGGCGCCCGTTCACAATCCTCGTGGTCGATTACGGCGTGCGGCGATCTTGTACGCCTTGAGCCCGTTGCGCGTACCGATGGAGACAACTGCCGCGACCTTCACGCCTCCGCTATCGTCCACCTGCCATATGATGCGTATGGTCTTGCGGTCAACGTAGGTGCTTCTGCATCCGTATAGGGGACGGCCAGGTTGGTTCTCCAGAGGCTTTCCGAACTGATCGGGTGCGATGGAGATCTTGATGAGTGCCTTGACCACAATCTTCTGTACGCGTCGGTCCAGTCTGAGCAGATCCTGCCGAGCCTGCGGCAGTAGGCGGACATTGTCCGGCAGGTCGTTACTCGTCTTCGAGGTCGACATCGGGCTCGGCCTCCAGTTCTGCCGGCGAGATTCCTATCTCCGCGACCATCTCCGGAAGGGTTATTGCGGCGCTGCTGGAACTCGCGTGGGCAAGGAGTCGGCTGAGTGTCTCCGCCTTCACTTCAAGCTCATCGGCTCTGGCCGCCTGCTCCCACAATGCCTCAAACTCATCGTACGAAAGCACTACCGACTGGGGTTGCGTACCGGAGAACACAACTACGAACGGGTACGTCCGGAATTTGTTCTCGATAGCGGTGCGCCATCTTCTCTGAACATCCGAGCTGCTCACTATCTGGTCCTTGGTAAACGACGGCTTGCCGCCATGCACGGCAACCGTTCTCTTCAAAGCACTCTCCTCCTTTGCCGTTGGATCGATGCGCATCCTGCTGCTAGTGCTATTGCGCCCATATCTACGTCCATCATCCCACACTTGCGTTCGCGCGTCAATACGCGCATGAATACGTACCCACCCGCGTGTACCTCGCTGTGTCCCCTCGACACGGGAATGCCCAAGTGCCATTGAGATCTCTGATATGCACAGCCCTGTCATTCGTCCCAGTCCCGGCAGTAGTCCGCCTCATCATTCGGCTCCCGCACCTCGATCTCAGGTTCCCTTTCTAGTTGATCCTCAGGAACGAAGCAGATACGCATGCCCCATCCTGCATACGTGGTAAGCATCCTCCCAAACTCCTCGATAGACAGCTCCTGATCATCAATCTCAATAGCAGCCTGACTACCCGAGTCTGAGCCGCAGTCATGAATCACGCAGCGCAAGACATCGCCGCGGGGAACCCATTGATCGCCCCGCGCGAAGTACCTCAGTTGTGGTTGACCGGGCGGTATTTCAACCGCAACGCGGTAGTAGGTAGCGGCGAGGAATTCCTGGGCCATAACACACTCGTTGTACTCCTGAAGGATCTCCGCGTCGCTCATCTCTCGCATCTTGGGGCCTATATGCAGGTGCGTAGTTGGGCCGCTGCCGTCCAGAAAGGCAATGACTGCAACATCGTCTTCCCGGGTGATCTGTACCTCGTCCAGGCGTGCAACCCGCTGCTTCTTCCGGCGCATAGCACTCACTCCTTCTCAAGATGGGCCCTACGGGAGGGCCCGCGTGTGGCCAGATGACTTCTATCAGATCGCGTTGACCATGAGAAGGCATGGATCCCGCATGGATCCCCTGGATTACGGCAAGTACTCATCGCTCCTGCATTTTAGCCGGAATCCGATGGAATGTCGATCGCCATCCTGTGCCTCGCACTCGCAAGACGCCCCGACTCCGTTCTCCACAGCGCCTTTCTCATTTCCCTTCCCGGGAGCGCACAAGTCAGAGTTTTCCTCGCGCATCGGGCCCAAGAGAATCCTCAGCACAGCCGTCTTGATGTTGTCATGTCCAGCGCTCCGTACCACACCGCCAAACCATTGAAAAGCTTGCACATGGCCGTCGAAGAAGGCCTCCGACTTCTCGACTTGAGATCTCTCGGATCGGCCTGCCTTCACGTAATTGCATCTTTCGGATAGACTCAATAGTGACCATCTTAAGCGATTCCTTTCCTCCTGTTGCCGATGAACTGTCCATCCATCAGCATACAAGAATGGGTTCTTAAGGCGGTCAGCTTTTCGACGCCCGCTGTTTGCACTGGTGGTCAAGTTCTAGATTAGCATACACACGGAATCCGGCATCGCTCCAACACCAGGCCAGCGAGAAGAGGAGCATGTCCCAAGCGGGGCGAATTGAGCTACAGAGAGCTCTAGCTTTTGGTCGCTCTTGCCTGAAACGCGTTCTCATGGAGGAAACCATGATCCGAAGGAAGGCCTTTCCGCTCGTCCTTATCACTCTCTCCCTCATTCTCGTTCTCTGGGCACAGCCAGCGGCGCCGGGGATGTCTTCTCGTTTTTCCTTCGTTGCCGTGGGCGATGCCCTCATTCACCAGGGTGTGTACAACGCTGCCAGAGTAGAGGACGGCGCCTTCGACTTTCGCCCTATGCTCCGACTGGTCAACGACCGCATTGCCCGCCATGACCTGGCCTTCTACAACCAGGAGACCATCCTCGGCGGCGCCGGACTCGGCCTGTCCACGTACCCCTGTTTCAACTCCCCTCAAGAGGTCGGGGATGCCTTCATCGACGCCGGGTTCAATCTCGTGTCCCTGGCGAACAATCACACGCTGGACCGGCGAGAGAACGGGGTTTTGCGTTCACTGGAGTACTGGAGCGACAAGGAGCGCGTCCTCACCGCCGGAAGCCACTCCACCCAAGAAGATCGAGACGAAATACGAACGGTGGAGGTTAACGGCATCACGTGCGCCCTGCTTGCCTACACTACCCTCACCAACGGCCTCAAACCTCCTGCAGGCAAGAAGTACTACGTGAACGTCTACGACCCGGAGACGGCCACGGCCGATGTGGAGAAGGCCAAGGGTAAGGCCGATGTGATCATCGTCTCCATGCACTGGGGCAGTGAGTACGTTTTCACCCCTACTACAGCGCAGACGGAGATAGCGGAGCACCTCGCGGAGCTCGGCGTCCACATCGTACTGGGGCACCATCCTCACGTAGTGCAGCCCGTAACCATGGTGGGCGATACCCTGGTCATCTACTCCCTCGGCAACTTCCTCTCCGCCCAGAGGGAGCTGTTCAAGCTGGTCGGATTGCTTGTCTCCCTCGACGTGGTCAAGACAGAGACGCCTGAGGGCGTGAAGATCAGTTTGGAAAACGTAACGGGGACCCTACTGTACAATCCCCGTTGCTCCCCTCTGGGGCGCTACGTAGTAGTCCCATTCGATATGATGACAGAAGCGATCCTCAAGGACTTCGCCAAGGTCCACAGCAGATTCGCGGCCTACGTCAAGAAGGACGACACCATCGACATCATGGCCCCTACGCCGGCACAGGAGCAGGAATAGAAGCCGAAGCGTCAATACGCCGATCTCGCACCAGAACAGAAGTCTCAGAAGGCGATCTCCGTCTATCAATGCTATCGGCAACCGGGTGCTGCCGCCTCGCATCGCGTTTGCCTACACGGTGTCGGACCCGGGCAAGGCCAAGAGGAGCCACGCAGCGAACTGAAGCGCTCAGGTTACTCGCCATCGCCGTGGAGGAGAGCAAGTCGCAGTTCGGCTGCCCTAACCCGTCAGGAGTGACAAGAAGACCAGCAGATCCAGTTCAGGCGAAGAGTGCAGGTGCTTAAGTATCCCTCCTCTGATCAGGCCGGAGAAACGGCGTCCGGTTCTGGCGGACGCCCGCGGCGACCGGCGGTCTCTTGTACGTGATAGCCACTGACGGCTGAAGCCGGACGATCATCGCGTTGCCTAGCCTGGTCGCGCGGAGTGGGCAGGACATGCAGTCTTCACTCGTTTGTCCTGCTCAGTGCTTTGTACATGCTGATTTTCCTTGAGTATAGACATGTTGGAACCAACAGCAGCGAAATGGCGATGGCGAAGAGGACCCAGGGTATCGCTGCAATCGGTGCAACAAGCCTCAACACTAGCAACATGACAACAACCCCAAGCAACGCAATGTACATGCCACGTATTGAACGATAATAGGCGATCGCGTCTTCATAGTTGCTATGAATATCGAAGTCTTCACCATCTGCCTTCTTCTCTATGATAAAGATCTCCTTGTTGTACCCGCCCGGAGACGTTGCGATCTGTCCACGTCCCTTCCCAAACGGTCGCCACCGGATCTTGCCAAATGATATGTTGAGGTTAAGGCTCTTCGTGAGTACCTTATACCCTAACCCCAGAAGGAAGTCTCGGTAGTCTTGCATCCTGCTGTATGACAGCGCCCCCACAAACTCAACACGGTACTCATATGAACCAGGTTCACATGGCTCGAATTCATAGCAAAGTATCGAAGTCTTGACTAGCCGCCATCCGTTCGCCGCCATTCTGTCTATCCATTTCTCTTGAGCATCAAGAAGACCCACGAAGTAGCGGAATTCCCCCTTACGCATTTCCGTTCCCCCCCACTACTCTGGTGGCCAGTTCCATGACTTCGTTCAGTCTGCTCAGTTCTCTCTCCACTATCTGTTTTCCAAGCCCCGTAATGACATACTGTTTCCTTCTCGTATAGCCCTCATCCTCAAGCGGGGCTATCCACTTTTTCTTCACCAAAGTGTCAATTGCCCCGTACAGGGTTCCCGCCCCCAACCTGACCCTACCACCCGTTTCTTCGATTGTGAACCGCGATATTCCGTAGCCGTGGTTGGGTTGATATACAGCCAAGAGTACCAGGAGAGTGGTTTCTGTCAGCGCTCCGCCCCTGATGTTGTCTCTGATGCCAATCACTTCGCATTCCGTTATTACGTTTACTGTGCTATATCACTAAACGTACTATCCGTCGAGCCGGTTTTCGACAGCACGTCTTCGACAGAGCGTAAGCAGATGACGCGCCCAACCCGCTGCTTTTTCCGGTGCGAGTCACTCGCTCCCTCAGCAAAATGAGCCCTGCGAGATCGCCTTGACCATCAGCAGGCACGGATTCTCAGATCTCCACAGCTCGAGGAACTCCTCCAGCTCCAAAAGGCCGACTGAACGATAGAACTCCCTGGTCTTCGCGTAGTTGAGGTCAGGATGCGAGGCCGACAACGTCTTGACCTGGAGGAAAGCAACCTCTTGGTCGGCGCACCACTCTTCGGCCTCGTCCAGAAGGAGATTCCCAATGCCCTGGCGATGGTACGCTTTCATGACCCCCCATGACGTAGATCTCGGCAGCCTTATCGAAATGCTTCATGACCGCAATGAAACCCACCGGCACCGCGCCGTCGAAGGCCGCCCAGAACGGCAATGCCGAGCTCTTGTCTCTGTATGATTCTGTCGCCTCAGGTATGCCGAATCACCATGTTCCCAGCCCAAGTCGAACACACATGACCGATGCAGCGCCAATCAAGACTGGAATCAGCCATGGCCATATCTTTGGGTGTGATAGCCAAAGCTCCATTTCGGCTCAGCGTCCTGGCAGTAGTTGCTGGGCAAGCAGGGCTTTCTACGTGACACGTGCGTACTCAGCTGCCAGCCCGGATCGGGCCGCCGAACACGACCTCTTAACATGGCTCTTGCTGACGCCTAAGCATCTCCCGGACCTCCTCCACGCTGCGTACCGTGCCCCCGATTGAGTGCAACACCGCGTGGCAGTTGGGGCAAACCGGTACGAGGTGTCGCGCAGGATCAATGGAGTATCCTCCGCGAGTCTCTGAAAGCGGAACGAGGTGATGGACATGGATGAAGCCATCCATCGCAGAACCATAGCGATCGCCGAACGACATGCCGCATACAACACAGTTGCTGCCATACAGGCGTATACACTCATCACGCGCCCGGCGGTCTCGTTCAAACCTGGTTACGGGTACGCGGGTGGCCGAGCCTTCCCAGAAACCAGCGGCGTCGGAAACAACCTCGGCCTCGGGAAGCAGCGCCGACTCCACGCCCGGCATTGATCGTTGCAGAGTGATACTCAAGTACTCCGCGATAAGTGGTTCATGCCGGTGAACGCTGCGAGGATCGAACAAGCGTGGCCGAGCCAACACACGATCAAGATAGCTGAAGTGCGCCGCCTGGACGGTAGGCCACTCCCCGTGTTCGTCGTGCAAACGGCTGTATGTTCCGTTGCGGGAAGGAGGACGCTTGTATCGTGGATACACCTTGGTCTCCCACGCCCACGAGCGCAGGGCTGACAGATGGTCTTCATTCTCCGATGCATCGGTGGTCACCCAGACAGTGCTGCCCATCAAGGTCAGGACGATTGTGTGCCCAGCGAAAAGGCGGATCCGATCCGGCAACACATGCACAAGCCATATATCTGGATTCCGAACGTGAACATAGGTCAACGAGTCCGCCAAAGCCGCCAGCTGAGCGGCACGAGTAATCGGATCGGGAAGCGCCCTCTCAACTCTGTGTGCAAGTGTCTCCAGGTCAGAAGCCATTGACGTTGCCTCCTAGCATACCGGGCTCGGAATATCAACCGCGATGCGCCCGCTTACCACGCGAACCGCCCACGCGGGTCCTTTGACTTGTTACGCTGCACTGGGGCAGCGGTCTCGATTCGGTGCGTAAGTTCTGGGCCGTTGACAGGACACCTTCCATGGTCCAGAGTATACGGCCACGTCACAACGTCTCGTACCCAGCCCGTATCACCTCAGCCAGCAATTTCCTTCGCTCATCGAGGAACTGGCGATACTCCTTGCAGTGCCAACCGTCCGGCAGCGCATGGTGCTTCAGGGTCAGGTCCCACGCCGCGGCATCTCTGGCCAATCGCTGCTCGTACTTGGGGTAATAGTCCGAAGGCGCGGAGTCAGATATGTGGACGTTGTCGTCCCATTGCACCAGTGCGTAGTTGGCAATCTGATTGGTGTCGCGGATGTCAGTTATTCCAATGGTTTTGAGATAGCCCTTGGGGAAGAGATGATGGCGCTCGATGGCCGACTTCCTGGGGCTGATGGCAGGATCCAGTAGCTCGGCGACCCTCATCTCTGAGAAAAGAACCCGTGCATCCAGCAGGTTCAGTGCCGCATAGTAGGCAAAGAGATACGGACTTCTCGCTGAAGAGGTTTCGAGAGCATTGGGCAGAGAAATCGCCCAAAAGTCTTCGGTCAGTGCATCCCTTGCAATCCCATCGAGAACAGACACGAAGTCATCGGCAGTCCCAGCGCCCCTGAACCTGGCAAGGTCGGACTCCATTTGGCTTTCAGGCGAATCGGTATACC
>ENA-UOOR01004679-UOOR01004679.1-fermentation-metagenome-genome-assembly--contig:-NODE-4679-length-10656-cov-4.945288_pt1 | contig 10656 bp, 21 predicted proteins | sample MGYA00245780_ERZ724029 | MGnify/ENA primary metagenome ERZ724029 (study PRJEB28704, sample SAMN03018315) | fermentation metagenome | biome: anthropogenic terrestrial biome; feature: soil; material... | reverse complement strand
CTTACAAATAGAAGATATATTTATATATAATAAAGAATAACAATAAAATTTTATAGAAATTCTTTAAAAATGTATTGACATACTATACAATATATTCTATAATAATATTGTAAGGAAGATTAAACCAATAAAACTTACAAATACATAATAAGGGGATGTTTAACATGGAAATATTAAGTATAAAAGAACAGTTAAAGGAGATAAATTTCAGAAATTATTTTATCTATCAAGTAGAACCAGGATTTAAAGAATTACATTATGGATTTTCTGTAATACGAGATAATTATGTAGAATTTATTGATACTAATAAAGAAGATTGCCCAAGTATTTTAGATTTGAATTATGATGATATTAATAGAATTTACATAGAGGATATACTGTTAGATATTCATATGAAGAATGGAATAGTATATCATTTAAAACAATTAAGATTGGATTTAAATGAAATATTGTTAGATTTTAAGAGTAACGAATTAGTGATATATAATAAGAATGGGATTAATATTATTCAGGATTATAGAATAATACCTCAAGATAATATTTTAAGTATAATAGGCAATGAACTAGATGAAAATAAGGATAATATTACTCCAGTAAAATTTAATATCAATTATGATGATATTATAGGAATTAATGAGGAATATACTTATGATAATTATAGACAAGTAAATGTAAAAACTAAGAATGATAATATATTAATTTGCTGTGAGTGAATTTGTTTAATCTTTGGGAAGATAGGATTAGCTACCCGAAAGCAATGTTTTAAAACCTCGACATTGTTTCTTCCTTTTAATATATAATAATGAGGTTTAAATTTTAATTAAATAATAGGAAGTGGCGAAGATGATGATAAAGGGAATGAAAGTAATGCTGATGCCAAACAATAAACAAAATACTAAATTATTTCAATATGCAGGGGCTAAAAGGTTTGTTTATAATTGGACTTTAGCTAAACAGATTGATAATTTTAAAAATGGTGAAAGGCTTATTTCCGATTCTATTTTAAGAAAAGAATTTACTCAATTAAAGAAGTTAGATGAATACTCATGGTTAAATAAAATAAGTAATAATGTAACTAAACAAGCTATTAAAGATTGTTGCATTGCTTATAATAATTTTTTTAAAAAACAAAAAAGAACAGGAATTAAATACACAAAAGAAACTTTACAAAAATGTTCGAAACAAAATAAAAAACCATCTTTTTATGATATGAATGGACATCCTAAATTTAAGAGTAAAAAGCATGATATACCTAAATTCTATCAAGATAATGTTAAAATACAATTTAATGCGACTCATGTTAAATTTGAAGGATTTTCTAATAGTAAAAAGAAAAATAAACAAAAATTAAATTGGATTAGATTAGCTGAAAAGAATAGAATACCTTTTGGTAAAGATGTGAAATATGTTAATCCTAGAATAAGTTTTGATGGTTTGAATTGGTTTATTAGTGTAGGTATAGAATATAAAGAATCTAATAATATTCTTAAAAATAATGGTGTTGGAATAGATGTAGGTGTAAGTGTGACTTGTTGCTAGACAAAGGAAGGCGAGGGTCTTCTACAAAACTAGCCTAATTAGCTGATTAAATTTAGAAATTAGAACTGTTATTGCGAAAGGTAGAATGATAGGGTAACGCCTTGAAATGCCTTCTCAAAGGATACGATTAGCGTTTTGATGAGTAAACATCAGAGGGTTAAAAGCTCGTTAAATGGCTTGAGAGCTACCGTAAGTAAATACAAATATTTACATGAAATGCGAACCAGAGGTGGTCGAGTAGTGATAGAGCTAGGGTCTATAAAATATCTATGGTTAGAATGTTCCAAAGGGAACTGACGAAATCAGGAATGTACGGGTCTAAACAACGAATACCTAGAAATGGGTATAACACATATGTGTAGTGGGTGTGGATTAGTAAAACTTTACTCTATGAAAATCCATATAGTGTTAAAGGCATTATCAAGCTTACAGGCTCATACTGATGACCTACGGATATATGTACAGATAGCAATAACGGAACAAGGAAAGCTTAGGATATGGAGGTTTTACTACCGAAGAAGTAGTGATAAGGAAAGCAATCAATGTATAACTTATCTTAATCTAAGTGAGAGTGGTGGCATGAAGCAGTGAAGTTTCTGTAATGGAAATAGAGCAATAGCCACTAGACAAGTTGTTATTTGAAAATTAAATACTGAATAATTCAAGGTTCTGGTATGACTAAGAGATATGAAATCTCCAGAAGGGAAAGTAATAGACTTGAAGGAAAGCTTATTAAAGAAGAAACAGAAACTAAGAAACAATCGAGTTAATTCTTTAAGAAAGTTAGTAGAAAATTCAGTTATTTAATTAGTAAAATGCAATTTGTTGGAACGCCGGATGAGGTGAAAATCTCATGTCCGGTGTGAGGTGGGGGAAAAGATTGAGATAATTTCAAAGTCTTACCTATCACGCATAAGATTTAGCAATATGTAGTGATATAGATAAACCATATAAAAATATCAATAAAACACATAAAGTAAAAAATTTGGAAAAGAAAAAGCGTAGGTTGCAACGAAAAATATCAAGAAAATATATTATGAATAAGAAAGAAGATAATTACTGTAAAACAAGCAATATTATAAAAAGCGAGAAAGAACTTTTAAAATTAAATCACAAACTAACAAATATAAGAAATAATTATATTCATCAAACAACTACTGAAATAATAAACAGAAAACCAATGTTTATTGTTTTAGAAGATTTAAATATAACTGGAATGATGAAAAATAAACATCTATCTAAAGCTGTTCAACAACAAAAATTATATGAATTTTATAGACAAATAAAATATAAAGCTGAATGGAATAATATAAAACTTATTGAAGCAGATAGATATTATCCTAGTTCAAAAACTTGTAACTCATGCGGACATATTAATAAATATTTAAAATTATCTGATAGAACTTTTGTATGTCCAGTTTGCGGAACAATTGAAGATAGAGATAAAAATGCTAGTTATAATTTAAGAGATTATGGATATAAAATAATAAAATCAATAGCCTAATCACTTTAAAAGATACTATTGATATATAGTGATACGTTAGTCACGAATTTAAGCTTGTAGATTATTATATTAAACGAAAGTAGTCAATTGACAAAATCGGATAGGATGAAGCAAGAATGAAACATAGGAGTTTATAACTTTTTATAAGTTTTCAGTAACGGAGATATGGTTTATGTTGAATTTTTAGGGAATGTAACAGCAGGGTTTTACATAGAAGCTTTTGGGTTTAAGGAATTAAAGAATTTTCAAATTAAAATTTTTAATTATGAAAATGAAGAAGAAAATGGGTATATTCCATTTAATATTAACTGGTTAGATATAGAAGGAATATCTATTGCTAGTGGTGTATGTCAAATTATTTTTAAAGGTTGGAATCAATTCATAAATATTCGTAAAGCTTAAAAGAGAATGAGACAAGTTATTAATATTAATTTGTCTCAGTTATTCTAATTTATATTATTAATAATTGAATAATAGTTATTATAAATTATTTCTTTTATCAAAAATAAAAATAGTGTAGATTAAATAAATAACCTAACCTCTTATTCATATATCTCAAAGATGAATGAGAGGACTCTATGATACTAAGACTATTATTAATATAGCCTATTATTTTAAAAATATACATACAGGGAGTGAATATAATGAGTATATCAAAGCATTATTTGTTAGAACAAATTAGGAGGAGTAGATTTTCAACATTAGATGACAATAATTTATATGATATCAATAATAAAGATCATATAGGCGATTTATACCATAACAAAGGACATCTTTTTCTTTTAATGAAGTTAGAAGAATTTATAATGGTAAATAAATATAATAAAAAAGTGTTAAGAAAAATACTAAAACAATATAGAAAGTATGCAAATGAAGAATCAAAAGTAATAGAAAATAAATATGATGATTTTGATAAAATATATCTTTCCGAAAATGAATTAGATTACAAAAAGTTATTTTTCTATTATGGCATAGAATGTGAGATAGATGATTTTTTAGGTATCATAAATGGAAAAAATTATATTAGTAAAGCAGCATATATTTCTACGGACTGGAGCAATTGGATTAATAAAGGAGGATTTAGCAAAATTCAGTGAAAATGTAAAAGATAAATTTTTAAAAGAATGGAGTTATTATAATTTACAACAAAAAATTAAATATAAAGCTGAACAGGAAGGTATAGTAGTTATTTTTATTAATCCCATGTATACTTCTCTAAGATGTAATTATTGTGGTTTTATAGATAATAAAAATAGAGATTGTAAAAAGAATCAAGCAAAATTTGAATGTGTTAATTGTGGAAATGGTAAGAATAAACAAATAAATGCAGATATAAATGCTGCTAGAAATATTTCTTTACCAGACATAGAAAATATTATATTAGAGCAATTAAAAGTACAAAATGATATAGATGATAAATATAAAAATATGTATAATATATATAAAAGAAAATTAAAAGACTAATAATTAAATAAAAAGTGTTGACAACTATGTGAAAGCATGGTAGTATATAATTACAGCAAGGAAATAATATATAAAAAGTAATAATTAAATAATAAAAGAGAAAATTGGAGGATAATTAAATGTTGACAATAGGGAAATTAGAGAATGATAAAAACTTATTAAGAAAACATTATGAAGATTATGATGTAATGAGCAGCATATCTGATGTATTAGAAGATATAATAGATGAAAATACTATCATAGTTAATATTGGAACTGACAGAGTTATATATGATGCAATTGCTCCCTTAATAGGTACATATTTAAAAAATAAAAAATGTTCTGTTCCGGTATATGGTACTATATCGAATCCAATTCATGCCTTAAATTTAGAAGAAAAATTATATAAAATAAAAAGTAAGCATCCTTATAGTACAATAATAGGAATAGATGCTTGTAAAAGTGATATAATAGGGGAAATTATTGTAGATAATAAATCTATAAATCCTGGAAGTGGAACAGGTAAAATTTTACCTAAAGTTGGTGATTATAGTATTAAAATTACTACAATTACTAATTCTTCGTTTATTTTTGATAATTCTACTTCTATAAGATTAAATGATATTATGGAAATGGGTGAAATAGTTGGCAACGCTATATTAAAAGTAGTAAATAGTAAAAAAAATAATAATAAAGAAGTTACCTTAACAGATTGTTATGTAGAGGATTTATGGTAAATAATTAAATAAAGTTCGAGTTTTAAAGGAAGTGATTTTTATAAAAAGTTAGCCAATATTTGTATAAAATAAATCAATAATATTAAAAGAGAATATGAATAAAAAACAAATAGAAAGGGAGCAGAAATGAATAAATTTGATTTCTTATATAATGAATTGGTACAAATTTCAAAAGATATACTACCATATTATGATATCGACAAAATTAAATCATATTCTGTTTATATTTGGACTAAAGGTAAAGATGGCAAAAATGTATTTGATATTGATAAAGATGAAATAATATTTTATGTTAAAGGTCACAAAATAATAGAAGAAGCCAAGCCAATTATTGAGAAAATACAATTAAAATTAAAAGAAATAAATCAATATTTTACAATTCAAAGATTAGGCTAAAAATAAAGCTAATGTGAGGTGTGAGGTAAAAATGAGATTAATAGATGCTGATGCACTTAAAAATTTAGACAAAAATGATATTGGTTTCGCATTGTGGATAGATCATCAGCCAACAGCTTTTGATATTAATAAATACAATGAAAATATTAAAAAAATAGCTAAAAGAAGAGATTTTTATTACCATTTAGGAAATGATTCAAAGTCTAATGCGTTACAGGAAGCCATTGAAATGTTAAGAATGGATTAAAGCATGTTTATTTGAGAGGAGAATTTTATAATGAAAATTATAATTGTTACAGTTTTAATATGTCTTGTTATATTTTTACTAACAATATCTTCATTGGCAAAAACAGTAAAACCTTTAAGAAAATTTTGTTGTTGGATAGGTTGGCACAGTTACCCTAATTTTGATACTACAAGTTTCGATGGATGTTCTATTCATGCAAGATGTAAATGGTGTGGGTATAAAGGTATGATTGATGGTCAAGGTAATATATTTTAATTATTACACATTTCAAAATTTATTGTATTAAAGTTAAAAATCTAGAATTATTAAGTAATTAGTAAAATAGACTTTTAATATTAAATAGTTTTCAATATAATAATAAAAATATTATCTAATTAATAAAATATACACCTTAAAATTATCAATATTACAAGTCAATAAATGGAACATTTTAACGCAAAATTAAATAAGAAAAGGAGGGCAAAAAATGAGGAATAGAATTGGAAATATTAATACTGGATTAGGGAGTCCAGAAAAATGTTTGTTACCTAATACTTGGAGTGAGAATGACGAGCTTAATGAAGTAATTAAATTGATGTTCAATGATAGTTTGAACTTAATACCCTTGAAAGAATATGGTGGATTTGATTTTGAGATTATAAGTAATAAAGATACTTTTAGTGTTAACTTTGGTTATGAACCTTCATATCAAGGAGATAAATTGCTTATATATCATATTGATAAGAAAAAACCTAAATGTAAGATTATTAAAGGTATATCTAGAGGAGCATATGGTTCAGATATAGAAGAAGAAATAGTTTCTTATAATGATATTGTAGAATTTAATAAGATGATAGATAAATGGCATGACGAATTATTAAAATATATATAAATTAAATAATAAAATAAGGAGGAATCTACATGAAAAGAGTTATAAGAAGAGGAGTTTTTGAAACAAATTCTAGTTCAACACATAGTATAACTATGGTATCTAGTGAGGATTATAATAAATGGCAAAATGGTGAGTTATTTTATTGTGATGGAGAGTTTATAACTAAAGAGAATGCAATAAAAGAATTAAAAGATGATAATTATTTTATAAAAAGTCATCCCGATTTTGATTTTGAAGATGAGGAAGCTTTGGAAGATGTTTTATACGATTGGGAATATTATACATATAATAAATACTGGAATAAATATGAGAATTATTATGAGACTTATGCAAATACTTATACAACAAAAAATGGTGAAGAAATAATTGCTTTTGGATATTATGGAATGGATAATTAATAGATAGAAAGGATACATATATGAGTAAATTATTAGGAAAATATAAGAATGGAAATTATTCTGTGGGCATTTTTGCGAATGGAACAAAAATTAGGGAAACAGAGGACGATGTTTTTACATCTTCCTTCCCTGAATGTATTGATTTAAAAATTACTAATCAATGTGATCGAGGATGTTCCTATTGCCATGAGAATTCAACAATAGATGGTAAACATGGAGATATAATTAATTCTAAATTTATAGATACATTAAAACCTTTTACCGAGCTGGCATTAGGTGGAGGGAATATATTAACGCATCCAGACTTAATTCCTTTTCTACAGAAACTTAAAAATAAAAAAATCATCGCAAATGCAACAGTTAATCAACAACATTTTATAGACCAACAAGATTTAATTAAATATTTAGCAGATAATAAATTAATAATGGGGTTAGGAGTATCTTTAATTGTTCCAACAGATGAATTTATAAATTTAATTAAACAATATTCAAATGCAGTAATCCATGTTATTAATGGTATTGTAAAATTAGAGGATTTACAAAGATTATATAATAACAATTTAAAACTATTAATACTTGGATATAAAGAATTTAGAAGAGGTAAAGATTATTATTCTCCAGAGATTGAAAATAATAAACAAATAATTTATGACAACATAAGTGATATTACTAAAGGTTTTAAGGTGGTTAGTTTTGATAATTTAGCCATAACACAATTGAAGTTAAAAAGATTATTCAATGCTAGAGAATGGAATGAATTTTATATGGGTGATGACGGACAATTTACGATGTATATAGATTTAGTTAAAAAGTACTTTGCTAATAATTCAATATCAACTGTTAGATATGATTTATTAGATAATATAGAAAATATGTTTAAAGTAATAAAAAATTTGGAGTGATTAAATAGTGAATAATAATTTTAAAGATAAGAAATTACCACCAAATGGCAATGTAAGAGGAATTAGAAGTAATTTTATAAGTTGTATGTGTTATGATATTAAAAATGATGAATTTGTATTTATTCATGATTTAGATATGAGGGAACCTTTTATAAGATTTATTCCTGAAATGTATTTAAATTTATAAAAAGGAAGGTGACTAGTTATGAAGAATAAAAATAATGAAAAATCACAGTTATATAAAATGTTACAAGAAAATTTAAATTATGAACTAAGCAAAAAAGAAAAAGAATTATTTGAAGATCAAAATTATAATCTTATGAAAAATATTAATAATTTATCTGATAAGCAAGTGAAATATGGGCAATCAATAATTATAGGATATATTTTAACAACTATAGAAAACACTAATTGTTCTGTTGAAGATTTAAAAGGTTCATTATTAACTTTTATTGATAATGATAAAGAATTAAATGAATACACTGAAGAAATAAAAAAGATATATAATAATGAAATATATATGAAATAAGGAGGATGATTAATTATGAAGAAAATGAGTTTATTTCAAAAATTAAAAAGTGTTGCTGGAATATTGTTTATGATTTTATCTTATATAGGAGTTTATAAGAATAATATGATTACAACAATATCTTGTATTATAATGTTTATACTATGTTTGAATTCTTTATTATATAGTTATATTTCTGAAGAAATTGCAGAATTAAAAGATAAATTAAGAAAGAAGGAAAATTAATGGAACAATATTTAATAGATGAATATAATGTTTATGAAGATAAAGAATGGTTGGCTGAAGAAGAGATTATAGAAGATTATTTTAAAGATGAAGGAAGAGATTTTTTCGATTGTGGTCAGGGATACTGTGAAAATAAAGTGAATATTATATGTAAAATAGGTGATAAATTTTATAATGTACATATAGAAGCAGACATTAATAGTTCAAAACAAGAATATGGTGATAGATTATATTGGGTTGAAGGTATAACTTCAGTAAAATATGAAGAGATTGAAAAACCAAAACCTAAAAAGAAAACTAAAATTGTATATGAATTAAGTTTAACAAAAGAACAGGAGTTTTTGTTAGAAAAATATATGGATGATTTTCATATAGAAAGAAGGTTATGTGATAAAAAATTAGATTGATATCTATACAAAGATAAGGAGAGATTAATATGCAAGTGACGAGAGAAAAGTTAAAAAATATGATGAATGAAATACCTACATATAAAGAATGTTTAAATGATCAACAAAATAAAGTATTAAATTTATATATAAATGGTTGTACTTTTCAAGAAATAGGAAGAGTGATTAGTTTATCTGGAAGCAGAATAAGACAAATAGTTGTTGGTACAAATAGATTTGGGAAAAAGAGTATCTATAAAAAATTAATAACTGAAAAACAAAAAATGAAAATTGTGAAGTAAATAAATTAGTAAATAGAAGCATAAGTGAGCTAGTTTAATTATATGGATTATAAATTGTCTATAAAAAAATTAAAGGAGAATAAAAATATGAAAATAGAGACAGATGAATTTTTATATACAAAATGTGATTGTATGAATAATTTTATAAAAGGACAAAAAGTTAGAACTAAAACTTTATCTAATGGAGAGATTTTAATTGATGGAGTAGTGACTTTAGATAAAGAAACAATTGAAAAATATTTTACAGATAATCCATTTTATGATTCAAATATGAAATTTAATGAATTAGAAGAAGCTGCCAAACCATTAATTGAATTTTTAAATAAATATTATGATCCTATGACAACAGCAATTGTATCTGAAGGTAGAATAGATATTTTAAGAAAGGAAATGGGTGTGCCATTAGAAGTTAGGGATTAAAACAAAGATTTTAATTAAAGATTAAATAGTAAAAAGGTGGTAAATGAATGATTTCAAAATATCAAAAATTAATTTATGATACTTTAGAAGAAAGTAATAAAAGTAAAATTATAGGTCAGGCAACTATGGTATATAACAATAAAAAATTTATTTTTCAAATAAATGAAAACAATGAATTTTTACCAATAAAAGTTAAAGTTGTTAAAGGTGTACATAAAGGAAAAGAAATACTAATTTCTTCTGTTTATTGCTCTAGATCAAAAGATCATATGACAATAACTATGAATTTGGGAAAAGAAGATATTTCTATTGATTTGGATTGTGTTGAACAAATAAGAGATAAAACAAAAAAAGATTTTACAAGAGTTTTACGTTATAAGGGAGATTCTTATAGTATAAAAGTTAAAATTAGAGGTAGAAGAACTACTGTTAAATTGTTAGATGGAATTAAAGGTTCTGTATATTGTAATATTGATGATATATACAATGAAAATGATGGTATAGATAAAGCATTTAAAAAAGCACTGGTAAATCAATTATTAAAAGATATTAACAAATAAATAATATTTAAAATATATTGACTAAAAATTAAATAAATGATAATATAAAAATTACAGCAAAGTAAGAGAATTAGGAGGTAGAGCTACTAAGAATAAGTTGAGATTATTAATTAAAAATGGAGTAATAAAAAGGAATAAGATAGATAAAGAAATAGTTACTAGTAATAATTTGAAATTTTATAATACTTGGCAATTCA
>ENA-UOOR01004678-UOOR01004678.1-fermentation-metagenome-genome-assembly--contig:-NODE-4678-length-10658-cov-7.646798_pt1 | contig 10658 bp, 4 predicted proteins | sample MGYA00245780_ERZ724029 | MGnify/ENA primary metagenome ERZ724029 (study PRJEB28704, sample SAMN03018315) | fermentation metagenome | biome: anthropogenic terrestrial biome; feature: soil; material... | reverse complement strand
ACCTACTATCAAAATAGCAGATAAACAAAATACCAATATTCTTCTCTTCATAAAATTTTCCTCCTTTTAATTTTGAATTTTAAAAGCTCCACCATAATATATTAAAAGGCATTAACTCACACCTTAAATATACATTTTCTATAATCTATTTATATGAATAAAAGAATGTGTTATGTCATAGATATCTACGAATAGACCTTTCACTCAATCTAATAAAATCTCCTATTTCACATAAACTAAACCCTAGTTTCACACATTTAGCGATAAACATTGATTTATACTCCATTAAATATGCCATTCTTGATCCCGACCTAATCAAATCATAGTCAGCCTGCGTTTCACAAATATCCTTTAGTGCCTTCTCTAATTCTCTTTTCTTAGTTTGAATATCTTCATTGATTCCATGAAGATTCTTCTTTACATTTGTAATAGGTACTGTGTTCATTTCTTCAAATTCCTGTTTTAGCGCTTCATAGTCTTCATAGTAAATGCTCATTAATTCAATATAATTTTTTACAGCTACATCTCTGTTCTGACTCAGTATATCCAGTGCATAATCTATATCTACAACGCCTTCTATATTCATTCTATAGAAGATATCACTACTCCATTTATATTCTGTCATTGAATTTGCTTTTCCTTCATATACAACCTTATTGTGGATATAATTGATTAAATTGAACAAATAATACTCACTATCCACAATTATGCTCTTATATCTGCCTCCAAAGGGTGAGCCTGTACTTTTAGTTGAAGCATTATAGTATTTGGCGTAAAGGGTATTTATTCTATGCATTATCCTGCTTATGGGTATATTGTGGGCTTTTATCACAAGATGATAACGTTCTCCCATTATGCAATATGCCAAAAGGTAGAAATCAAATATCTCCTTTGTCTCTCCAATTATATTTAGAAGTGCAAGTTTTTCCGAGTCATTATCAAATATATTGTTTTTCTCATTTCCCTTTTGGATAATATGATATATGGCACCATAATATTCTTCTCTAGGTTTTCTTCCCATTTTATCTCCCCTGTTTCACCTATATAATAGTAATTCGACATTAATTTATATAATCCTTCTTTTTTTCGTAATATTTCAAAAATTAAAAAATTAACAAAATTGGAAGCTATTTGCAAAGAAAAGGGGCAAGCTTTAAGCTCACCCTTTTAATTAATAATTATTTTTTTTAATTTTTAACATCAATCCTATAGATAGTAATACAAAACCAATCATCAATATGCCTATTTCTATAGTATATCCTGTCTTTGGCAATGTTGGCCTGCCGGTATTGTCTTTGTCCTCTCCGGGCTGAGTAGTACCTTCTGGGTTTTTATCGTCAACATTTTCAAATTCATCCCCTTGACCTTTTGGTCCTTCAGGACTATTTGGATCTGTTGGCTTTCCAGGTTCTACAGGCTTTCCAGGCTCTACAGGTTTTCCCGGATCCGTAGGTTTGTTTGGCTTATTAGGCTTATTTGGTTTATGTGGTTTGTCCGGACCTTCTTCTTCGTTATATACTTCTATCTCTTTTGTTACTCCATCGGTAACTGTAATCTCTATTTCTTCTGATTCTAGAATATATCCATCCGGTGCAGTTATCTCTTCTATAGTATATTTACCTATTGGTAGATAATTGGATACTGCTTCTCCATCGTCATTTGTAGTTATAGTATCTACTACTTTACCATTAGAGTCAATTATATTGAACTTTGCTCCTGATAATAGTTCATCTGTATCATAATCCATTTTTATGATTTTGATACGGCCTTCTGGATCTGGTGTGGTTGGAGTTCTTTTATTGGTCTTTTCTAATTCAATAGTTTCATTTTGATCTACAGTTATTTCAAAGTATATCGGACTCTTGTCTAACACATATCCTGATGGTGCTTTTACTTCGACTAACTTGTAATATCCAACTAATAAATCTCCTAAGAAGATTACTCCATTACTATCTGTTGTTAGATTTTCCATTCCCGGAATAACTTCATATATATAGTTTTCTTCATCATCACGATTATCCATGAACTTCATTAACTGGAAGATTGCTCCGTTAAGAGTCCTTGTCTTCCCTGTATTGTATTTGGTTAATCTAACAGAACGGTCTTTCTTTGTGTTTTCAACTTCCTTTGTCACTACTTCATTATCTTCAGCACTATCCAATACTATTTCTATTAGAGTAACATCTAATACATAATCTTCATGTGCTTCAGTTTCTTCTATAGTATAAGTGTCATAAGGTAAATCGGTAAATTCAATTATGCCATTTTTATTAGTAGATTTAGTATCAACTATCTCATCCTTGCTATTTTTAATAGTGAACTTTACACCTTCTAGCAAAATATCAGAATTAATTGAATCAACTTTTGTAATGATAATCTTTCCAGAACCACGAGTATTCTCCTTTGTTACTTCTTTAAGCTCTGTTTGGTCAGCTGTAATTTCAAATACTTCTGTATTAGCATCATTTCCTGTTGGCAATAAATAATAATCAGGTGCAGTAATCTCTTTGAAGTAGTAGCTACCTACTGGTAAATTGTTTACTGTAAAAGTTCCATCTTCACCTGTAATTATATATCCTATATCATTACCATCTTTATCCTTAAGGATTTTTTCATTATCCGAATTATATAGAACAAATTCTGCTCCTACCAATCCATTACCTTGTGAACCTATCTTTTTGATTCTAACAGCTTGGTATATCTCTATATTTATTACTTGCACAGCTTTATCATCATTACTGTCAATTGAATAATCTGTATCTTCTCCCATTCTAAATGATATACCTTCAGCTGAAATTCCTATATAACCATTTGGAGTTTCTATCTCCTTGATTATATAACTGCCATATCTAATATCATTAAAGGTTAAAATCCCATCTGCATTTGTTTCTTCCTCATATAACTTATATTCACCAGTTTTGTTATATAAAGCAAACTTAACGCCGGAGAGATTGACTTCTTCCTCAGTTACTAGACTATGACCAATTTTATGAAGCCTGATAGCTCCTTTTTTAGAGTAGATATCTCCAGAAGATGAATTATCCTTATATTCAACTAGACCACCCTTATCGGAGTTCCCCCCCTCGTTTATAACGCCATCCCATTCAATAGAAGCTGTATTTGTAAGAGTATTGCTTTCACCGCCTGTAAAGAATGTTTTGTATTCAACTTGATACCCTTCATTTTTTAAATCGCCCAAAATCAAGATGAAACCTCCATCATCGGTGAATTTAATCATATCTGAACTGATCTTCTGCCAAATTCCATATGTTGTATTTCCCTTTTCATCTTTAATAGATTTTCTGATTTGAATTGTATCCTTTAATAGCATTTGATTTGGTGAAGGTATATCTGTTAGTGTAGTGATACCCAAATTTGAATGGGACTTATTAACATCAATTGTCCACGTTATTGTATCATCTGTATTTTGTTTTCCATTTTTGTTAATTAACTCATTTGCATTCTTAACAGTTACTTTCCCCTCAAATGGATACTCTTTTGTTGTTTTAAATATGGCTGAGTTTGTATAAACTCCTGAACCATCGTCTTGTCCTATTATATCATCAATATCCATGGATTCATAAGTGACGTAGTAGGCTTGATTATTTTCATCATCTGATAAATTATCATTAAAAGTAATAGTGTAACCAGTAATCATACCATCGGTTACTTTAGGTTCTATATTCCACTTATCTACTGGTAATTTATCACCAGGCATTCCTGTATCGTTTAAACCTAAATTTAATTTTCTTACTGTAACAAGATCCTTAAGATTGGTACCTTCTTTAGCAATATAATGCCCTTTCCCTAAGGTATCTGTTAATGTAGCACCTTTAATGTTCTGTTTATTTATATTAATAGCTATATTCCAAGTGAATTTTTGAGTTTCGTAATTGAAGCTGCCATTCTTATATCCATTTTTCCCTGTAGGAGTTTCTTTTGGTTCATAGCTAGCTCCTTTAGTTATTGTATTATCTGTTGATGTTGACCCATTCCACATGGACTTCGCACTATTTCCATACTTAGCATAGGCACTTCCATCATCTTTGATATCAAATCTTGTTTTATAAGTGATTGTAATTTTAGTGTCTTTTGGAATATCTCCAAATGATAATTTATAACCCTCAGTCTCATTACGTTCTGTTAATGTCACTTTAGAGACATCATATCCGGAGATTGTGAAATATTTCTCAACCCCAGTTTTCCCATCATTTTTAACTAGTGTTTGATGGCTACTCTCTTCTATTTTTGTAAAGGTGTCTTCAATAACAAAATTCTTTAATTCCTTTTCTGCATTAATCGTTAGTTTCCATGTGATCATTTTTTTATCATAATCAATTGAATCTCTGGATTTTCCAAAAATACCTTCACCTAAACCTAGTTTTACATTTGCCTCATACACTTGATTGTCACTATTCTTATTTGTACTTGTTACAGTATTGGTTACAGTTGATCCTTCTATAATAAACTCTTTTGTTGATATCGTGTCATATACTACTTTAAAAGCTTTTGTTACAGTTCCGTCTTTTGCACTATTCGAAAAATCAATAACAAGTTTTTTATTGCCTTCACTAAATTCTGCAATATAGTCAGTATCTTCCGTCAAAAGACTTGCTGATTCAGCTACTTCTTTTCCATTTTCATCAATGATAACTTCATATACTATCAATGAGCTAGGATCAATTTCATGAGCGCCTAATAAAACATCAGTAATCTTTGCATCCTCTGCTTTGATAGCAGCACTTAAATAATTATAATTAACTTCCCAGCTTGCTCTATATTTATCTCCACCTGTATTTGATTTATCCAATGGAGTTCCATAGGTAATATCTACTCTCCCATTAGCTGTTGCGATATCAGAATCGTTTGTTAATGTCGCAGTATTTTTAAATGTTTCAGTCTCTGAAGATGCAGTACGGGTTACTTCAGTTTGATAGGTTACCTTATATGCAAACTTTCCATCTTCCAAAGCTATAGGAAATTTAATTGTGTTAATATGATTTTCTATTGGAATATCACTTAGACCATTTAATCCTACCTTATACTTTTCAATATTAATTGAGCCTTCTACTAGTATATGTCCATCTTCCGGAGTATCATCTAAAGTGGCATTTTTTAATTCTTTGCCAGCTTTATTTACCCATACTGTCCAATTGATATATTTTTTACCATCTTTTGATACTACAGCCCCTGTTTTCTCCATTTTTTCATCAGAAGTTGAGGGCAAGAATGTCAACTCAATCGTTATATCTTCACTGCCTGCAACTGGGATTTCTAAATCTATATCTAAGTCTTCATCCCCCCCAAATTTACCGAATGAAGCAGCAAAATCTAAATTTAAAGTATACTCAGATGGTTCTAATTTATCTAAAAAGGTTACAGTCACCAAGCCTTCCTCGTTGGTTTCGTATTTAAACCTCGGTTCCCCTTCTTTCTCTACAGTTCCACTTAAATCGCTAGCATCAAATGCAATAATCGACTGTGGCAATTGAAAGGTAAAATATGAATCAATTTCATATGGTTTTTTAAGATCCATATTGAAATGATAAAATACCTCTACTTTCTGTCCCGATTGTAATTCTATACCTTTAGCACTATTAGAATCTGTTATATCAGTATATCCATCTTCCGTTTTAACTGAAAGCTTTACAAATTTCATTCCAATTTCATCATCAGGAATTTTTTCACCTTCATCAGCAACTCCATAAGGAACTATACTAAGAGGAGATAATTCTGTTTCATCTTCTCCCTTACCTGCAGGAACTTCTTCGTTTACTTCTTCCTCTCCATCTTCTACCGGAGCGGGCTTTCCTTCTGGTTCTTCTATATCACCATTCGATTTTTCTTTATCTGGTTCATTTGTTCCATCGTCTTCCTGATTTTCACCTTGAGATGGTGTATCCACATCTACCATCTCCGCTTCTTCAGCAAAGGCGAAACTAGAGACGACGGGTGCTGCTAATTGAAGTAGCATTGCCAGTACAACAACCACAACAATATTTAATTTTGCCCTACCTTTTAATATACTCATAAAATTCCCCCTTTCATTCATTATTTAATTTAAGTTTTTTGACGTATGCGGATTTAATACCCTATCCGATACATAATTAAACCTATAAATACTTTTTTTGTCATTACAATTTAGTCTATTTATTATAGCTAAATTTTCTGAACAAATACTGAACAAAAGGGGGTTCCCCGCGTTTCTTATTCCGTTTTTTTTATATATATATTATACACTTCCCTTGTACTTTCCGATGGTCGTAAGTTCAAGTCCAACCATAGGTTTTTTACATACTCGTTATAAAACTTTTCCAAACTTGCTTTGTTTCTTTGAATTCCATAATATTGGATTATCAACCTAGCTATATCTTCATTATAGGGGTCCATATTTATCATGGCTTCCAGACAGATTCTCAAAAATTCATCTAATCTACCTAACTCAAGTTGGCTTTTTGCAAAGTCCGCCAATATATTTAACACCATATCCTTATATATTTGCTGGACTCCCATCACCCAATTATAGCCTTCTTCTTCGAGAAAATCTCCCTTGTAGATATTCAAGATTTTCTTTATATCTTCCTCATTTAATGTCTTTGTATCTATTATCCTATTTAATTCTCCAAGATCGCTTATAATCGGCACATTGAGCTGATAACTTTCATTAAAATAAACTATCCCTTTAGCAAACCCCAATCTCTCTAAGTTCTTCCTAAGCTGATATACTGTTGTATGCAGTATAGTAGTTGCCTTATCTATATCCCTATTAGGAAAAATATTTTCCATAATCAGTGATTTAGATATCGGTCTCCCTTTCTGACTCCAAAGATAGGCAAACAATTCCTTAGTTTTTTGAGTACGCCAGATTAGAGGGTTGTTTGACTTATCAACTACTTCAAAATTTCCAAAGCTTTTTATTGTAAGTCTATTATCAAACCCATCGGTGTCAACTTCAACACTATGTTTATTTTCAATGGTTTCTTCAAGTCTTTTTATGGTTTTATAGAGCCGTTTTTCTTGTATCGGTTTCAATAAATAATCCAAAGCATTAATTTCAAAGGCTTCTACCGCATATTTAGAATAAGCAGTTATAAAAACTATTTCAATTGAAAACTTTTCTTCCGCAAAAAGTTGAGCCATTTCCAATCCATTTATAGAACCCATTTCAATATCTAAAAATAATACATCAGGCTGCAGCTCTTTTATCTTTTCAAGTGCCACATTGGGATTTGTATAGCTTCCTAGAACTTCTATATCTTCATATTTTGAAAGAATATGCTCCAATGTCTCTAACGCTAAAGGTTCATCGTCAACTAGAATAACTTTCATAAGATTTCGCCTCCGGAATGGTAATTGTTATTCTCGTACCCTCATTTTCATTGCTTTCTATACTTATAGTAGAACCTTTAAGTATTTTCAATTTTTCAACTATATTTCTAAAACCTAACCTTTGACTTTTCCCTTCCAATAACTCTTTTTGTTTTTCCTGACTCATGCCTACACCATCATCTTCGACTTCAATACACACTGAATCCATGGATGTACTCTTCACAGAAATCTTTATATTTCCTCCATGATTTTTCTTAGCTAATCCATAGCGAATTGAATTTTCAATTAAAGGCTGCAATGTCAGCGGAGGAATCATAACATTTATGTCCTCATCTATGTCATAATCAACATTCAATCTATCCCCATATCTCATTTGCTCGATTTCCAAATATGCCTTTACTAATTCCAATTCAGTTTCCAGTGGAATCAAAGCTTTCCCTTTATATAATTCCAATTTCCCTCTAAAATAAATGGATAAGTTATTTAATGCAGCCCTTGTTTGTTCCGTATCCTTATAGCTTAGTCCGATTATGGTATTTATCGTATTGTAGAGAAAATGAGGCGATATTTGTGAATAAAAATACTGAAGTTCTTTATTTATACCTTCTTCAACCGATGTTTTCATCGACAATAGGGATAATATTCTCGATCTTAATTCATCCGCATCTGCAGGTTTTTTTAGAAAATCATTGGCCCCGTACTCAAAAGCATCCAATAAATCTACATTTCTCCCCGAAGCAGTCAATACCAATATGGGTAATTCAGATATGGCATATTTCTCGCGTATTCTCCCGCAAACTTCAGCTCCTGACATATCCGGCAGCATAAAGTCCAGCACTACCAAATCCACCTTGTCCCGCTTTAGCACTTGTAATGCCTCATTCCCATTATCAGCAAATATAATATTGAAGCCCATCTCAAGGATAATATCTGCCATAACTTTTTGATTGGATACTTCATCATCCACTATTAAAATAGAATATTTATTATCGTTTTTATATAAATCCTTTTTAAGAGAAACTTTTTCTTCAATAGATTTTATAGAATATTTAAAATCATCCTGTATCTCAGTTTCTGATTCATCATTGGATAACGGCAAGGAAAAACTAAAACATGAACCTTTTCCATAAACCGATTTTACGTCTATCTTACCCCCTTGGACTTCAACAAGCTGCTTAACAATTGTCAATCCCAGTCCCAGGCCGCCCCCATTGTTGTCATTCCCATTTTTCTGATAAAACGCATCAAATATCTGCCCTATATTTTCTTCCTCTATACCAGACCCCGTATCTTTTACCTCGAAAAATGCTTGTCCTTCCTTTTGGTATGCTGATACTCTTATTTCTCCTGAATCGGTATATTTTATAGCGTTATATACCAAATTGTAAATAATTTGAATAAATTTATCAGGATCGGCTTTTAATTTCGGAAATGAATTTGGAATTTCATTTATCAATTTTAAATCTTTGCCACTAGGTATCATTAATCTCATTTCGTCTAAGATTTCTTCCACTATCTTATGGGATTCTACAGCCCTTATTCTTAACTTGATTTCTCCCTTATTGAGCTGAGAAGCATCCAGCAAATCCTCAACTAAACGAGTTAGTCTTTTCCCTTCCTTATTTATGAAATATAAATCCTCTTGCTGTTTGGAATTTAAAGTCCCCTTTTTCCCTTCAATCAATGATTGTGTAAGGTTTAGCATCACATGCAGAGGCGTCCTAAGTTCATGGGATGCTCTTGCTAAAAATTCATCTTTTAGCTTATCGTAAACCACAAGTCTTTTTGAAAGGCTGTCCGCCTTCTGATAGTCTAATTGCAGTTTGTAGCTCATAAGCAGTGCTACTGTTATCATCATAATAAGCAATAAAACGACAGATAAATAGCCTAAATCCAACTCAAAAAATATTTTTAAAGCCAGGGTGAGCCAATAGGTAGTCAAAGTGGCAGCTATTATCAATGCATAACCTGATGATTCAGCTTTATGTAATATCGCTTTGGTCAGTGTATAGATTATATAAGTATAGCTTATTAAAATACTTGTCATTATCAATAATTGTACTACTCCCTGAGGAATAGATGGAGTCTGTGCAGGGTTATTTAATATAAGCAACAGATTGATACACATTAGTCCTATGACCGATTTCATCCGTTTTTCATTTCTATATTCCTTAAAGAAATAATAAACGAAGAAAAGAAAACATATGGTAACCATTATCATGCTAAACAGCTGAATTCTTATACGAGTTAAATAATCATAATCTATAAACAAATCCAATAACTGCTCATTCATAGTGGATAAATACAAACCCATAAATAAGCTTGTCCCGCTAAAATATATTAAATACGTTTCTTTCCGTCTTTGAAAATATATCAGAAAAAAATAAAAGCTAAGTACCAAACAAACACTTATGATTAATCCATCAAACCATCGGTCAAGTCTATCTCGTTTTATTATTGATTGAGACGTGCCAAATTCAATAGGCTTGATTATTCCTCCTGAACTATATCCATAACTGGAAATATGGATTACCAATTCCAGTTCATTGTTATCACTTCCGATAAATCCAATCTTATATTTGCTGTCGGGTATAAAAGATGATCTGTCTAGAGATGGTCTTCCCATATTTATGACATCATTGCCATTTATAAATACATGACTTGATACCCTTATAGTTCTAGTCTTTATACCATAATTATCCTCTTTCAGCAATATTATTTTCAATCTATAGGTCCCAGAGCCGTCCGTAGATCTATCTTCATTTAGATATGACTCCCAAGCCCCCGGAACATTTACGTACTTTTTTATATCCCTATAGTCTTCAAATTTACCTTCATTGGGATCGATTAAGACATTGGGATAAAATTCCCACTCTCCATCAAGGTCTATATTCCCTTCCATATCCCATGATCTCAAATCAAATGTTCCACTAACAGCTTCACATTTATTGGGAATAGTTGTTAAGTTGATATTGTAAAGATAGATTGCTGACATAAGTACAATTGCAATAGATATTGTTATGAAGATGATGCTTTTGTTATCAAGTTTGCCCTTAAAAGAAGTCATCTTTTGCACTCCCATTGAGTTGATATTATCATAATTATATCAAATAAAAGGGCAATTCACAAGTCACAATCGACCCTTGGGTCGTCCTGCCGTGTACCCTTTGTAGTCTAAGGGTGAGCCGGGCAGGATTAACTTAACTATCGAAGGATCTCCGGTTTTAAGATAGTTAAGAGTGAAGAGAGAAAAAACAGGATAATCACTGCTGATGTCATCCTGAGCGTAAAGCGAAGGATCTCTATTTTATTGATATTCTAAATTCTAT
>ENA-UOOR01004677-UOOR01004677.1-fermentation-metagenome-genome-assembly--contig:-NODE-4677-length-10662-cov-2.557745_pt1 | contig 10662 bp, 10 predicted proteins | sample MGYA00245780_ERZ724029 | MGnify/ENA primary metagenome ERZ724029 (study PRJEB28704, sample SAMN03018315) | fermentation metagenome | biome: anthropogenic terrestrial biome; feature: soil; material... | reverse complement strand
CCCCAGGCAAAGGCTAAAACCAAAAGCGGCGTTACCAGCCAAACATCAGGATTTTGCGGATCGACAGCATAATAACCGAAATATACTGTAATAGGCGCAAGCACAAAGAAAATAAGGTTTGCCCATAAATAAGCAGCATACTTTTTTTTATCTGTTTTATAGATGCGCCAAAAACCACGGCCACCAACCACAAAACTGTATACAATTACTGCCAATAAACCTATAAGAAACGGCTGCAAAATTGACCTCCGTTATTTTATGCGTTATAACTTTTTATAATAAGGTTATAAGTTATATTCGTTACTTAATATTAGATTTCCTGCTAAAGCCCTAAAATTACTCCTCAGGCATTTTTGCCAAATGCTGCTGCAAAAATCCCTTTAAAGCTTCCACACCGGGAATGGGGTAGCTTGTTTGCCAAGAAGCCATATAAAAACTGCGTTCTATATTTATGCCTTTTACACTTAGTGCCCGTAGTTCACCACGCTTTAACAAAGGCGCTGCCACCCATTGGCTTACAAAAGCAATGCCCATACCTGCCGCAACTGCCCCCAAAACACCTTGTGTAGAGCCTATGGAAATATAGCGTGGAAACTGAGATAAATCCATGCCTTCCTTATGTAAAGCTTCCTCTATGGTAATACGTGTACCTGATTGGCTGTCTCTGCCTACCATTGTATATTCCGTAAGCTGCTGCAGAGTTAAGTCAGTGGGTATTTCAGTATTGGATGCTGCCACAACAGGAATAAGCCTATCCGTAAGCCAGGGCATATAATCAATACCCGATATGGGGAGCTGAGCACCAACAATACCTATATCCACCTGTGCCGCCGCTACTTGTTTTAAAATTTCCGCGGTAGGCGCAATTTTAACACTGATATCTAATGCACCATACTCATTGCAGAAAGCAGGCAAAAGTGAAGGCAGCACATATTCACCGGGGATCGTGGAGGCCCCAATAATGAGCCTACCACGGCCCAGCTTTTTATATTCCGCCATAGCCGACTGCGCCTGATGATAAATACTTATAATATCCCTAGCAGCGCGGAAAAACATTTCCCCCGCTTCCGATAAATCTATAGTTCTGTCCCTGCGGCGAAAAAGTATGACCTCCAGCTCTTCCTCAAGCTTTTTGATTTGCCAGCTTACAGCAGGCTGAGTCATATACATATTTTGGGCAGCAGTAGTAAAGCTGCTGTTTTCAATGACATTCACAAAAATTTCCAATTGCTTGATGCTGGTCATGTCTATCCTCCTGCTAAACCAAACCTTATTTGTTTATTATACCATAAATTATTGTTTATTTCATTAAATATTTATTTATGATTACTAAAGCCATATAACAAAAGCACACAACCAAAATTGTTGTGTGCTTAAATAAGTTAATAGAGTAAAAAGTTTTACTGTATATAGGATAGGTTCTTAAAAATTTTTATTGAAAAAAGAACGAGGTATATTCTTCATTGCTAAGATCATATTTATAAAATTCTTTATAAAAATCCTTGGTTTCTTTTTCCAAATTAATGTCTTGTGTATATTCGGGATAAAGTGTTTTGGCAAGCCATAAAAAACCCAAGGTTGCTTCAGGCGACGGACGATCCCACCAAAAACCACCAATAGGACATTCATAAACTGCTTTGTTTTTGATAGCCTTTATATCCTGTATTCTGTCATCACCAAGCAAATCTGCTGTGCCGTTCCCACCCTGAGTTATTATTACATCTGGATTCCATTCCAGAACTTGTTCTACACTTATATCACCGTTTACATTTTCGGGAACTGCAAAAATACCGCCTGCCCCGTCTATCCAAGTACGTCCCCAATCACCTGCGTTAGCCTTTGTAATAACTTTTCCCGTATAATATACTTTCTTACGCTCATTTTCAGGAATCTTCGCTAAGGCTTCGTCTAATTCTGCCAATGTATCGTCCCAATGCTTAACCAAAGCCTGCGCCTGACTTTCATTATTAAGCATGCGCCCTACATTCAAAAACTCCTGCTTCAAAGTATCTATTGCCGCCCAGCCAATAAGCATTGTATATGTAGGCAAACCGGCATCCTCAATAAATTTATTGCCTTTTTTTGAGCTAACACCCACTAAAACGATATCCGGCTCTTGTTGCATCAATTGTTCAACATTCACATCGTCAAAGGAACCTGCATTGACTACATTTTTGAACTGTGGATACATTTTCAAAAGCTGCGGGAATTTTTCCATAGACGGCTGCGCTACTATCATATCTGCTCCGCCGAATATAGCAACCTCATGGGTAGTTCCACCATTACAGGTGATTGCAATCTTATCAATATTTTCCGGAAAAGTTACTTCCCTGCCCTCTGCGTCGATAGCGGCTACAGCTTTATTGGGCGTTGCGGTTTGCGCATCATTATTTTTGGAATCACAACCGCTCAGTATAATCCCTAAACTTAAAACTAACATTACAGATAAAATAATTGACGTGATTTTTTTACACATAACATCTCTCCTTGATCTTTAAATTACAATAGCATAATTATCCATGCATTCTTCAAACTTTTTACCACAAAAGCCATCAAACAAATAATCTTGCATCAATTTAGGTTTTGTAATACGGGAAGTTGTTATATAATTGACCCCCAAACTGAAAAGAAAATCAGGTAAAAGCATGCTGCTTGGGCCAAACATCCCTATGATGCGAGCTTTTTTTATCATGGGTATCAAATCAAAAAAAGTTTGATTTACCAAGGTACAACCTGTCATAAAAACTATATCAGACTGAACAAGCAATAACTCATTTTCTTCAGGCCCATGAAATACGATTCTCTCGGGACCTTTTAAAATTTCTTCGCCTATCAAAAGGCTCTCCAGAGAACTTTTGGGACGCATATCAGAAATATGCACCTCTTTACAATATTGCCTTAATTTATTAACAACACCTCCTGCTCCCACCACTGTAACAAAATCATCTTTTCTCACGAAATCAAATTCGTTTTTTTGCACAAAAGAAAAACCTCTCTTTTTCAACATTCCCTCAGAATTCAAAGGATTGGAAAGAGCATTCAATACCGCAAGATACAAAGCTTTAAAATAGAAAACATCGGCCTTTTCCTCAAGATACTCGGCAAGATAAGTTAAACGTTTCCCCCTAAAAGGCTGCAGCTTTGCAAACTGCATGGAATCAACCTCTCCGTAAAAATCATGTTCTCCTGTAAAAGTAAAAGCCATGCCGCTTTGAATGCCTGTGCCAAATACTGCTGTCCACTTGCCGCTAAAGCATATTTCAGAAATACACTCCGGGGTCAACCCCCAAGCCTTATATAATTGCATTATCTGCACATAGGCATCATGAAGCGGATTCACGGCAATAAACCTCCTCTTTTGTTATTTTTATGGTATTCATCATCGGAACACAGGTTCTTACCGTACCCGATTTTTCCTCATCCACATTCACATTCACATTGGCAATTTTAACTTTTATACCATATGCCTTATACAATGAATACTCTGTAACAATTTCCTGTACGGAACCCACCTTGAAAGAAGCATCCTTGCACATTACCGCTGCCTTAGTGCAACATAAAAAAGCATGATCAGGGAAATGCGAGGTCATGATAATACCCATTCCCTTTTCCGCCAACATGCGCACTTGTTGAAGCACACGCATTTGATTCCCGAAATCCAAATTGGAAGTAGGCTCATCCATCATTAAAAACTTGGGATCTTGCATCAATGCTCTGGCAATAAGCACCATTTGCCGCTCCCCACCGCTTATTTCTGTATATACCCTATCCCTCAAGTAAGCTATGCCTAAAATCTCCAAAATTTGCTCTGCCTTGCTATAAGCAGTGCGAGAAGGTCCTGAAAATAAGCTCATGCGGGATACACTTCCCATTACAACCACATCCAGCACCTGAAAAGGAAAGGGCGGCTCATGTACCTGAGGAACATATCCTATCAAAGCTGCCTGCTTTTTATAATCTTTATGGCATAAAGGCTGTTCATCCAGTAATATATGGCCTTTGTGTAAAGGTAAAAAACCAAGCAGGGATTTAAACAAAGTAGTTTTTCCCACGCCATTTGGACCCAATAGGCAAAGCACCTCTCCGCTGCCCAGTGCAAAGGAAACATCATGTACTATATCTATACCGGCATAGCCCGCACAAATATCCCTAGCTTCAAACCTCATAACCATCCCTTCCTTCGTTTCATTAAAAGATATACAAAAAACGGCGCACCGATTATAGATGTTAGAATACCCAACGGTATTTCCATGGTAAACATTGTTCTGGCCAGGTTATCCACTATCAACAAAAAAATTCCACCAATCAGAAAGGAAGCAGGCATTAAATATTTATAATTAGGGCCAACCAACATTCTTGTTAAATGCGGGATAACCAAGCCTATCCAGCCGATCATACCGCATATAGCTACCGACGCCGCTGTAAGCAAAGTTGCGCAAACTATATAAACGATACGCAGCTTATCCGTATTCAAGCCCATAGATTTAGCCTCTTCATCCCCAAATGCCATAGCATTGAGCTGCCAACGCAAAAAAAACAATGGAATCATACCGCAAAAAAACGGTATCAACATCATCAATACATCATCCATAGAAACTGCAGATAATCCACCCATTAGCCAATAAGTTATTTCAGGCAGTTTAGTGTAGGGATCTGCAACATATTTCAAAAGAGTAATAAAAGATGAAAATAGCGTAGATACTATCATGCCTGCCAAAACCAGTATCAACAGTGCATCCTTGCCTCTGCTTACTATTTTGCATATAAAATAAGTAAGCCCAACCGCAAATATTCCAACCACAAATGCCGAAATTTGAATAAATACAAACGGCCACGATAATAAAATAGCAATTGCCGCACCAAAACCCGCACCTGCTGATGCACCTAAAATATCGGGTGACACCATCGGATTCTTAAAAAGCCCTTGGTAGACCGCTCCTGCCGAGCTTAAGGCTCCGCCAATCAGAACAGATGCAAATATTCTTGGCATTCGCACCTTGATTATTACGGATTGCACCATTTCCGCCACTCTGCAATCACTTCCTGAGAACTTGGCATAAAACACAGCAAATACATCTTTGGGGGTTATACTGTATCGGCCAACAAGGAACGAAACAAAAATTGACAATACCAATATAACAACGGAAACCAAGATAATTTTATTAGCAGCATATTGTTTTTTAGGTACTGCCGACATCTTAAACCTCCTAAAAATACAATTAATTCATCTTATATTTTTTAATCGTTTGAATTTATAATAGCTGCAATTTGTTCCTTTGTGAGGTTATAATCAAAGAAATTGTTATAAAAATATTCTATTTCTTTAGATAAGTCCTCATAAGTAATCAACTCGGGATATAGTTTATATAAAGTCCAAATTACACTGAGAGGCTGCTCAACTGTACGGTTACCCCAAACATGTGCAACTGTTGGAATATAATATATCTCATCATTTTTAACAGCTGTAATATCTTTATAGCGTTGATCTTGTTTAATTTCATCAATCATGCTTTTATGCGTAACTATCATAACCTCAGGATTCCAGACGAGCATATCCTCAATTGTATAATCTAAGCTGCCACCACCACTTCTGCCATTATCTGTCACACTTATACCGCCTGCAGTAGATATCCACCATTCAGCAATTACATGGGGCTGAGAAAGCTTTGTAATATTACCATATAAAACATATTTTTTATCTTTGGTTTTTAAATTAGCAGTCAAATCTTTTGCCTTTGTAACCATTTTATTAAAATAATCTATGTAGTCAGAAGCTATATCTTGCTTTCCTAAAATCTCACCCATGAGGGTAACAGCAGTTTTAACATCATCTGTTTGCTTCCATTCAAGATATATTACATTTAATCCGTTTTTCTCTAAAGGCTCAATAAACTCTTTAGTCATAACAAGGCATAAATCGGGTTTAAGCTTTAAAACTTCCTCCATTATTATCTCGTTATCAGCACTTTGAAGAACGGGAGCACCCTTAATTTGCGGCGCAAATTCATACTGCATCTTCCATTTATCCGATTTGGTAAAGTTAACAGTCATGTCATTGCAAATTTTATCACCACAACCCATTAATTCCACAAAGGTATTTAGAACACCTATAGCACCAAAGGTTGCAATCGAGTCTATTTCAGCTGGTAATGTAACAATCCTTCCTGCCATATCGGTTACTGTAATCTCCCTTGAGGCAGTATTTGTAGATTCATTTGACTTTGCAGTACATCCTGCAAACAAGGATACCACAAGTATTAATGCTACCAAAAACATAAGCTTTCTTTTAATCATAATAATTAGCTCCTTTTTTATTATATAATAGGAATACAAACCTTTTTGACTTGATGCTCTTTATTATTTTTCACCTCTGTTGATGTTACACATACGGGTGTATTATACAACTCTGATAGATTTTTGCTGGTTACCACTTCATCAGGAGTACCATACTCCCCAACTATACCGTTCTTCATAAGAAGAACCCTATTACAAACCCAAAAAGCATGCTCAGGAAAATGAGAAGTCATGAGAATTCCGTAATTTTCAAGTGATAATTTTTTTATCATATCCAAAATTTTTATTTGATTACTGTAATCTAAATTAGCAGTTGGTTCATCCATTATTAAATATTTGGCCTGCTGTGCTAAAGCTCTTGCAACTAATACCATTTTCTTTTCACCGCCGCTTAGTTCATTAAAGTAATTGTCTGCAAGCCTTGTAAGTTCCAGCTTTTCAATAACATTATTTACTGTATTCAAATCTTCACTTGAAAGAGAAGCGCCGAATTTAAGATGAGATGTCCTCCCCATTTTTACTACCTCATGTACCTTATAAGGAAATGTCATACTGGAGGATTGTGATACATACGCAAGATATTTTGCCCGCTTATTGGGTGAAACAGTATTCATGTTCACACCATCAACCATGATGCTTCCCTTTTTAATTTTGCATAAATTAAGTAAGCAACGAGCAAGAGTAGATTTACCGGTTCCGTTAGGACCCAGAATACAAAGACACTCTCCATGATTTAAATCGAAAGAAATATCGTCTAGTACATCTTGTTTCCCTTTATAGGCAAATTCAATATTTCTAACCTCTAACATCAATTCCACCCCTTTTTTACCCGAAAAAGCATAATTGCAAAAACCGGTGTACCCACAAGAGCCGTAAGCACCCCAAGCGGAAGTTCTACACCTTCAATACCGCGTATTATATTGTCTATAATAAGCAGGAACAAACCCCCAACAAAAAAAGATACAGAAGAAAGTTTTGCAAAATTTGCTCCTGTAATAAACCTTGCAATATGTGGAATTACCATACCAACCCAACCTATTATTCCGCATATACTTACAGAAACAACAGTCATTAAGGTAGAACTAACAATAACAGCAAGTTTTACAGCAAGTACATTAACGCCCATTGTTGCTGCCTCATCTTCACCTGCTGAAAGTACATCAATTTTATTACGGAATATAAACAGTATTAACAAAGATACTATTAAGGCAGGTAACAGAACCAACAAATCTGCGTTAGAACTTTTGCTTAATCCTCCCATGAGCCAAAATGTTATAGATGGTAATTGGTTATCGGTATCTGCCAAAGTTTTTACAATGGATAAAAGCGCCTGAAATAAGCTGGATACAACTATACCCGACAAAATAAGTATAGTAATACCTTGTTTGCCGTATGCATTACCGATAATATATGTAATAGCTACTGCCAGTAATCCAAAAAAAAGCGCACTCGTTTGTATTTCAAGCCATGTTCCGTCATTCAGCATAGACAGTGCCGCACCAAAGCCTGCTCCTGCCGATACCCCCAAAATATCTGGAGATACCATAGGATTTTTAAATAACGTTTGATACGAAGCACCTGAAATGGAAAGCGAACCTCCAACCAAGAGTGCAATAAGTATCCTGGGAAGCCTTACTTGCAAAACAACTGTTTCCAATCTACTTTCCCAATAGGGTGTTATATCTATAAAATGTGAAAGAATAATATCAAAAACTGTTTGTGGAGAAATTTTATATCTTCCAACCATAAATGACAGGAAAAACAAAAGGATTGTTAAAGCTATAAGCAAAACTAATTTAATAGTAAATTTATTTGTATTTTTCCCCTTTTGGACTAATATCTTTCGACTCATACGATTATAACCTTCTGAATTATAGTTCTTTCAGCTGACTTTCCAAAAAAATGGTAGCCTGAGCCACCCTCACTGATAATATCCAAAAGTTCATCCGCTTTTGTAACAATAATGCCGCCAAGAGCAGTAACACCTCTTTTGAAAAATGCATCCGGCAGCATACTAGCAGTAGGGCCAATAACGATAATCTCAGCACCTTTTTTAGCCATTTCAAGCAGACCGGGCAGAGTATTATTCAGTATTGTAACCCCTGTTATGGTAAGCAGATCAGCATCGGGAACATAAAGCGGCGCATCCGTTGCGGGTGCGTAATGAGCAAGCTCCTCTCCCTTAAGAGCCCGTGCATCCATTTCAAGCACCTTATAATCCGCTCCGCCTTGTTTAAGCTTCTTTAATATAGGTACTAATGCCCCTACCACTACCGCTTTTTTAAATTGCTTAACATCCACCTTGTCAAAAGCATCCTCGCCTATAACTATTTCATAATCAACAGGCTTGTCTTTTTCCCAACATAGCGTACTCAAAGCATTCAAGGTTGCTATACCCAAAGTTCTTTTAAGTGGATTTAGTGAACGGGAATCCTCAATATATTCCAACACTGAGCGGCCACTCAGCCTTCCCGATAAAGGCATAGCTTTAGCTGAGCTTGGACAACAAACTGCTTCAGGCATTTCCTTTACAGGTGTAAAACAAAGCCCGCCATGACCTGTGGAAAGCTTTACACCCGAAAAAAACAAACCGAATACTGCTCTTTCTACAGTTATTTTATTCAAATCATTACCTATTTTATTTTTTATAAGTTCTATGGTTTCTTCAAGCAAAACATTGTTAGTTATTTCCATTACTCTTCCTCCGTGATATATTCTTTGGGTAAACGCATTTCTACATTAATAACATCCCCTGCTTTAAAGGCAGTTTGCTTTTTTATATAAAACCGCGCATTATGTGCGTGATACAATTCCGCTCTTGTTTTTCCCTGCATAGCTACAGGCCTTACATAATATTGCCCCTTCTTGATAAACACATATGCATAATCTATAAAGTCCAGCCCATACATATTCGTATCATTCGTAAAGATGGCTTCCAAGGTATATGGCAATTGCACAGGCTGCATTTGCATAAGACTAAGGGTATTTTTAACATATAAAGTTGTTACTAAATCTGCTCCATTTGGCGGCCCCGGCAAACCAATGATAGGGATATTTTCAAAGTAAGTTAAGCTGCAATGCTTACCGGGTCCATGCCCTAATTCATATACCGTTAATTTACCAAGGCTTTCCAATAAATCTATGGTAAAATCCTTGCTCCCTTTAGACGAACCGGCACAAATCAAAACCAAATCCGCAATTTGAACAGCGGAAAAAATAGCCTCCTGCAATTTTTTAAATTCATCCGGAATTATAGGATAAATTATAGCTTCAGCCCCATATTCCTCAATATATGCTTTCAGCATAAGGCTGTTCGATTCTACGTTTTTTTCACAGGGTGTTTCAAAACCGGCAGGTACAAGTTCATCGCCAGTTGGAATAAACACCACTTTAGGCTTTGCTAAAACCCTGATATTCATAAAACCATCAGAAAGCAAAATACCCATTAAAGCAGGGGTGATAATTTCCCCTTTATAAATTAACACTTCTCCCTTTTTTAAATGGCTGCCTACAGCTCCCACATATTCTCCACATCTTGAGGGAACAACCAAAAGCCTGATTTTCCCTTCTTTATCAAGCTCTACCTTTTCAATAGGTATAACCGTATCAAAAGTTTCTGCTATGGCAACACCTGTATTGCTAAAACAATATTCCTTCCCTTCTGTCCATGAATATGTATTGGGCATTCCCTTAATAAAATCCGCAAAACGAACTGCAATACCATCACAACCACTGACGGGTTTATTGGGTAAATCATTTTTTGCACAAATTGTTTCTGCCCAAACCCTGCCTGCTGCTGTAGTTAAAGGAATTGTTTCAACTCTTGAAATAGGCTGGATATTACTTTGAAGAATTTCCAACATTTCATTTCTATTTGGTTCAAAATCAGGTTTTTTATACATTATTTTTCTCCCTTCACAAGCAATATATTATTCTCGATAAAGAATAATATATTGCTTATATTATACTTCCTTGGGGTTTTTGTCAATAGCAATATCACTGTATAATTAACACAAAATGCAATCTATAGCAACTTAATATTAAAACACCACAAGGTTTAACCCCTAATGCTTTTATTCTTAACAAAGAACAATATTTGTTATATAAAAAGAAAAGCGCCTATCCTTAACGGATAAGCGCTTGCTTATATTATTTTTTAATTGCTTACCAATTTTTGTTTTAATTCTTCAACATCATTAAAAGGAGCTGAACAGGTATTGTTTTCACAAACATAAAATGTTGTTTTATCTTCTTTTAGCTTATAGGCAGCTGCAAATGGAGAAATAGAATTCAACTCTCCATCTTTTTTTAAAAGCCAAACTGTGTTTGGTAAAAATTCATTGCTAATGATTTTTTTTAATTGCTCAA
>ENA-UOOR01004673-UOOR01004673.1-fermentation-metagenome-genome-assembly--contig:-NODE-4673-length-10669-cov-3.415206_pt1 | contig 10669 bp, 9 predicted proteins | sample MGYA00245780_ERZ724029 | MGnify/ENA primary metagenome ERZ724029 (study PRJEB28704, sample SAMN03018315) | fermentation metagenome | biome: anthropogenic terrestrial biome; feature: soil; material... | reverse complement strand
CGCGGTCTCTCAGAATAAGAATGTCGCATTTGCCAACCGGCTCAGGACTATACACATTAGCGTTCTTAATGATTTTGATCATTTGTGTCCCCTCCTTGTTTGCAGTACCTACCCTTTCTCTTTTGGACAAGTAGGGCAACTTTCCTGCTATAGTGTCTGTAGGAGTGGATATTTTAACTCCTCTTGCGTATGTTTCGCCTTGTTGACGTGCTAAAATGAAAGGGACGAGGAGGTTGACTATGCAAGTAGGGAAGTTAACGCCTGCTGCCCTGCAGCAGCTTATTTTTAATCAACTAGGTCAACGCAGACCAGAAGTTGTCTTACGGGGGGCGTTTGGTGAGGATTCGGCCGCGCTGAATTTGGGAGGAGATCTGTGTGTTATCTCAACCGATCCAATTACAGGTGCGGTAAAGCATGCCGGTTGGCTGGCAGTTCATGTTTCCTGCAATGATGTCGCCACAAACGGTGCCGAGCCGATTGCTGTTTTACTGACGCTATTGCTGCCAGCCGGTTCAGATCTGAGGTTGGTTGCTGAGATTATGGCCGATGCCGAAAGGGCGGCTCAGGAAGTTTCAGTTGAAATCGTAGGTGGGCATACCGAGCTTACTGAGGCAGTTAATCAACCCGTTATTTCAACTACTGTTATAGGACGAGTGTCAGCTGCTCAGTTGGCAACTAGTTGTAATATACAGCCTGGTGATGCACTTATTGCTACCAAGTATGTTGGCCTTGAAGGTACTGCAATATTGGCTTGGGATTTCCCCGATGAGGTTGAACCAGTCATTGGAGCTACTCTTCTAGAGGAAGCTCGTGCTTTGAAGAGGCTGATAAGCATTGTGCCAGAAGCAAGAATTGCCGCTGCTCAAGGTGTGCGAGCTATGCATGACGCTACTGAGGGTGGAGTGTTAGGCGCTGCATACGAAATGGCGGGTGCCGCCAACTTGGGTTTCGTTTTGGATGAGGGAGCCTTGATTATTCACTCTGCTACAAGGCTCTTGGCCGAGCGGCTAGGATTCGACCCATTGCGGTTAATCTCAAGCGGGACATTACTTTTGGCAACGTCCCGACCAGAGGCGCTATTGAAGGAGCTTCATGCTAACGACATTCCGGCCAGCGTTATTGGTCACTTCCGACTAGATTCTGATAAGTGTCTGATAAGAACGGATGGTTCAATAGAGTCAGTTGATCCTCCCGAAAGTGACGAGCTATGGCGGTTACAGGCGAAGTTGGCTAAGTCAAGGGAGTAATAGATTCTACACATGATGCTATACTTCAGCTCAGGACCTGTTCGCCAGCTTGCTGCTCCCGGGCTTGTATGGTACAATAAGGCAATAAGTAGGTGATCTTGGGTGACTTACACTCCTATAGTATCTGCACTACGGGAGTTAGCAAGTAAGGAAAAATCGGCTTTACATATGCCCGGGCATAAGCAAGGGCAGATGCCGGGCCTATTATCTAGCTGGTTGGGCACAACGCTGCACTATGATCAGACCGAAGTTAGTGGCTTGGATGATCTCCATGCTCCAGACGGACCAATCAGGCAGTCTGAGCGACTGGTAGCTGAGTTATATGGAACGCAGGCAACCTACTTTACGACTAACGGCTCTAGTGCTGGCCTGATTGCTAGTATGTTAGCATCGACCGATACCGGAGCAGAGGTAATTGTGCCGCGTAATGCGCATAAGGCTGTTCTGGCAGGCATAATACTGGCCGATTTATGGCCGCACTTTGTTTCGCCTGTTTTTCAGGATGGCTATCAATTGGGTATCACAGCCAGCGGTTTACAAGCGGCTTTAGCAGCATCACCTAAGGCACAGACTGTTATTCTTTTGAACCCTACTTATGAGGGGGTTACCGGTGAGCTCGATCAGTTAGTGCGCATAGCTAAAGCTGCAGACTGTAGGGTAATAGTTGATGAGGCTCATGGCGCGCATTTTCTCTTTCATCCTGATTTGCCTACTTCGGCTGTTCGTTCTCAGGCCGACTGGGTAGTACAAAGTGCCCATAAGACGTTAACCGCTCTTACGGGAGCAGCTTGGATACACCGTTTAAGTGATAATTTTGATGACGAACTACTACGTAGCCGCCTTAATCTTGTTCAATCGACGAGTCCTTCCTGGTTGCTCTTAGGCTCTTTAGATCTGGCACAACATGAGTTGCGCTTGCATGGGAGGGCTTTGTTAGAGCAAGCAATCGCAAAGGCTAACCAACTGGCCGTTGCGATTCAGAACAATACGCCTTTGGAACTGTGGCGTGTCCCGGCAAGTGGGTCGTACCGACAAGATCCTCTTAAGCTCAACCTTTTAACAGCGGCTAGTGGGCTGAGTGGCTATGAAGTTGCTAATTACTTAGAACAACATGGTTTTTATGTGGAGATGGCTAAACCTCATGCTGTGCTTTTGATGCTTACATTAGGTGACGCCACTTTAGAAATAGAGCCCCTAGTGCATTGCTTGGCCGAGTTGCCGCGCGTGAAGCGTGGAGATGTTTCTTTGCCGCCACAACCGCCGCTACCGCCTCTTTTGCTGCGACCACGGCAAGCATATTTAGCGCGTACTTCTTTTGTCGTACAGGCTGAGGCACAAGGACGCATTGCTGCCAGGCCGGTCTACGCTTACCCCCCTGGTGCGCCTTTGGTCTATCCGGGAGAGCAATTAGACCAAAACGTACTGGCATATGCAAGCGAGTTTACTGCCAAGGGGGGCTACTTAACAGGACTACAACAAGGGTCATGGATTGTTGTGTCTGAGACGTAAGGAATGATCTTATGCCGTTTATCACCTTTGAGGGTGCCGACGGATCGGGAAAAACGACACATATCCAGCAATTAGCTACTTTTTTCGGCCAGCAGGGGCGACCTGTTTTGGTTACGCGTGAGCCGGGAGGCACAAAGCTAGGCAATGAAATCAGAGCCATGGTGCTGGGGGACAATGAACGAAATGTCAGCCCTATGGCCGAAATGTTGCTGATAGCAGCTGCTCGCGCGCAGCATGTCAGTGAAGTATTGCAGCCTGGTTTGGCAGAGGGCAAGTTGATCCTTTGTGATCGTTATATAGATTCTAGTTTGGTATATCAAGGAGTAGCTTTAGGGGTGGGGCTCGATTTAGTTGCCAATATCAACAACATGGTAGTTGATGGTTTGTGGCCGGATTTGACAATTCTGCTAGATGTTCCACCGGAAGTGGCTTATGAACGCAGTATTCTAATGAGGCGACAAGCGGACCGTATCGAGAGTCGGGGGCTTGCCTACTACCGTCAAGTTTGCGCCGGGTATCGGCTTATAGCTCAGAAATGGCCGGAGCGAATCAAAGTAGTGGATGCTAATCGACCGGTTGCTACGGTTCACAGAGATATTCGTCGTGTGGTGAGTAGCATACTGTAACTGTTTGGGGCATATCAGAGTATAAGAAAAGGGGGGTTAGGTAGATGAAGCTTATTGTAGCCGTTGTACAGGATAAGGATAGTGTGCGCTTAGTGGAGGCCCTTGTAGAGAAAGGTTATCGTTCTACTAAACTGGCAAGTACAGGTGGTTTTCTAAAATCGGGAAATACTACCTTGCTGATCGGTGTTGAGGAAAAAAGTGTGCAGCCTGTAGTTGATATTATTAAGGAGATCTGTCATTCCCGGGAACAGCTAATAACACCTATGGCTCCGGTGGGCAGCAATTCAGTCGAAAGCTATATGCCTTACCCAATCGAGGTTTTGGTGGGCGGGGCGACCGTTTTTGTTCTAGATGTGGAGAAGTTTGTGCGCGTATGAGGGTGCGTGAAACACGGGGGGATCGTAGCCGGGCTACTGCTCCTGCTGCGTTACGGCAGAGAGGCAGGGCTTCGGCTACTGCTTTTTCTAGAGCCTTGGTTGATAACCAACTTGCAGCCCATAGAGAGGCATTAGACACTCTGTTTGCGGAGCTAGACAGAGCTGCTGATGAATTATCTTCCACAACATCTCTACTAGAATGGGAAGCTTTTCGCGCTTTGGTGCTTGACTATCTAAATGAGGTGAAGGTCGGCTATCGGCTACGCCGACAAGTTGCTTGGGACTTACAGGGCAATCAGCGTTTACTAGTGCTTGTGGAGGCTGCTAATGAAGAGTTGGTCGAATTAGGAACGGCTTTTATTCAGCAACACAATGATAATCTGGCTTTTTTAGCACGCGTTAAGCGCTTAAAGGGATTATTGTTAGATATGAAATCTTAGGGGTGGCAGACGATGGGCTGGGATAGACTGTTAGGGCAGGAGGTCGTCAAGCGCATCCTGCAAAATCAACTGCGAGCGGGAGAACTCAGTCACGCTTACTTGTTTACAGGAGCAATGCAAGCAGAGAAGGGGCTAGCGGCAATGCTATTAGCCCAAGCTGCTAACTGTACAGCAGATAATAAACCTTGTGGTGTTTGTACTTCTTGCCGCCAGATTGAACTAGGTGTTCATTCTGATGTGCGCCAGATTGCGCCTACAGGCAATAGTATTAAGTTGCAGCAAGTGAAGAGCCTATTAACGGAGGCGGTCTTGACGCCCAACATAGGTCCCTACAGAGTGTTTATTATTGAAGAGGCACAGTCTCTTACGCGCGAGGCGGCCAATGCCTTACTATTAATGTTAGAGGAACCGCCCCAATTTGATGTCTTTATTTTGACGGCGTCGGCGCCAGTGCTCCCAACTATCGAGTCTCGTTGTCAGATATTACGTTTGCAGCAGAGGGTATCGTCAGGGGCAGGCATGGACGGTAATCCTGAGCTTAAAGCGCAACAAGCGTCGTACCGCGTTCAGGCTCAGCAACTGCTTGGTGAGCTAACCAAGAGGCCACTTATGGAGCGCGCTAAACTAGTGGACGAGCTAGAAAAAATGGACGTTGATTTAGCTGGCCTTCTGGCTGCCTTGCTATGTCTATATCGTGATTTTGCTGTATGGCAGACTACCCATGATTTGAAGCTGGTAAAGGATAGAGAGTCGATTGAGCTACTATATCCTGCTATCGCCAAACAGACCAAATCTTTGCTTGCCAATTGTCAAGCGATCGTAGAAGTACAACGGCGCTTGTCTAATAATGTTAATAAACGACTAGCTTTGGAGTACTTGCTCTATAACCTTTAGGGCAGATAGCTAGTTAAAGTGGGAGTTGAATGATATGCCAAGTGTAGTCGGCGTTAGGTTTAAGCGAGCAGGTAAAGTGTATTACTTTGATCCTGCACAAATTGAACTACAAACAGGAGACCAGGTAATTGTAGAGACGGCCCGCGGCCTTGAATATGGTGAGGTCGTCAGTCCGGTACGTGAGGTGCAGGCCGAAGATGTAGTCGCTCCTCTTAAGGCTGTTGTTCGTAAGGCCACGCCAGAGGATGCCGTGCAGCTGGCCGAGAACAAACGCAAGGAAACAGAGGCTTTTGCTATCGGCGTAGATCGCATCGCAGCTCACGGTCTAGAGATGAAACTTGTTGACGTTGAACATACCTTTGACGGCAGCAAGATTATTTTCTATTTCACTGCTGACGGTAGAGTGGATTTCAGAGAGCTGGTAAAGGACTTGGCTTCTATTTTTCGTACCCGCATAGAGTTAAGGCAAATAGGCGTGCGAGATGAGGCTAAAATGCTGGGAGGCCTAGGGACTTGCGGACGGGCACTTTGTTGCAGTACTTTCTTAGGTGATTTTGCTCCGGTTTCCATAAAAATGGCTAAGGAGCAAAACCTATCGCTTAACCCAGGCAAAATATCCGGTTTGTGTGGGCGCTTAATGTGCTGCTTGCGCTACGAGTCAGAGATGGCCATACGGCAAAAAAACGAAGATTGTCCAGGCGCCGAGAAGGGAGAAGCCTAGAGCTATATGGCTGCCTTGGGAGTTTATGGGGCAGGCCTAATCATACGTACTGCAGGAAAGGGGTGCCGTGTTATGAATCTCTTGCGTCCAGGGGAAAGACTAGATGACCTCCTGGTGAGTAATTTACGCATTATTCAAGACGCGAGCGCCTTTTGCTTTTCAATGGACGCTGTTTTGCTATCACATTTTGCCACATTGCGCCAGGGTGACTCTGTGGTTGATCTGGGTACCGGAACGGGAATTATACCGCTACTTCTAACAACGCGTGCCAAACTCAAGCATCTTATCGGAATTGAGTTACAGCCACAGGTGGTAGAACGGACGCAGCGCAGCGTTAAGCTTAATGCCTTGCAGGATAAGATCGAGATTATTTGTGGAGACCTGCGTCAGATTGAGCAGCTATTGCCAGGTTTCCGGGTTAATTTGGTAACAAGTAATCCTCCTTATTTGCCTCTCGGCGATGGACAAGTATCGCTTACGAGTCAACAGGCGATAGCACGGCATGAGGTCTGTTGCCAGTTAGAAGATGTTGCTCGGGCGGCGTCCTATTTGCTAGGAACTGGAGGGCGCTTTGCGTTAGTACATCGGCCACACAGATTAACAGAGATTTTTCACTGGCTGAACAAGTTTAAGTTGGAGCCAAAGCGCTTGCGTCTTGTTTATCCAAGGGCAGGTCTTGAACCAAATATGGTTCTTATTGAAAGTGTTAGGGACGCCCGGCCTGGTCTTAAGATTTTACCGCCTCTATTTGTGTATGAAGGCGACAACTATACACCGGAAGTCACAGCCCTGTATTTTAGGGAAGGAGTGTAGCAGAATGGCCGGTCAACTTTGTTTCTGTGCGACCCCTATCGGTAATTTGGGGGATATAACTCTGCGGGTATTAGAAGTATTGCGGGAGGCCGACTTGATAGTAGCTGAGGATACGCGGCATACTCGCAAACTCCTAACGCATTTCGATATTCATAAGCCACTATTGAGCTGTCATGAACATAATGAGGTTGCTAGGGTGGAAGAGATCCTGCAGCGCGTAGCAGCCGGAGAATTGGTTGCGGTAGTTAGCGACGCTGGTATGCCTGGCATATCAGATCCAGGCTCCAAGTTGATAGCAGGCGCTATTGAAAAGCAGTTGCCGTGGACGGTTTTGCCTGGGCCGTCGGCGGTATTGACTGGACTTGTGCTGAGCGGTTTGCCTACTGAGCAGTTTGTTTTCTTGGGATTCCCACCAAGGCGGAAGCAAGAACGTTTGGCCTGGTTGCGAGATTTAGCAAATCTACCTTTTACACTTGTTTTTTATGAGGCTCCGCATCGGATCTCAGCATTACTAACAGACCTGCAATCTGTTTTGGGCAAACGACCAGCTGCTTTGGTGCGGGAGATCAGCAAGCAGTTTGAAGAGGTTGAGCGAGGTAGCTTGGAAGAACTAGCAAGGCTTTATACTACCAAGGTGGCACGGGGAGAATATGTAGTCGTTGTAGGCGGCGCGATTGAGACGACAACAGCAGCCCCTTCTGGTGAAGAAGCTGTAGGTCGAGTAGAGCAACTTGTGGGTGCAGGCAGGGGGCCGAGTGAAGCGATTAAGGAAGTAGCTAGGGAGCTCGGTATTTCACGACGCGTTTTGTATAATAGGTATCACCAATCGCTTGTAGATGAAAGCAAATAGTGGGGGAGGGGTTTCGCTTTCTTAAGAAGTGTTTGCCCTTGTAGGCGGCTTCATTATGGGCGCAGGAGACTCCTTGACGGGATTAAGGCTATATGTTAATATTTTATATTGCACGAGTGGGGAAATTAGACATGCCTTTTTTCAGCGGACTACATAGTTATTGCTTGTTTGGGCAATAATCCGTTGATAGGGAGAGTAGCGTTGCACCTGTAGACAACGCTATTAGGGATGTCTTATCCCTTTTTTGGCTTTTTTTCTACTAGCAACGCCTTAGCGTTGCGGGGAATGAAGTGATGGTTGCGTAGCAACCATCAAGTCTGTGGCTTTCGCGTCAGCGAAAACATAGACAGCTTGTACTAGCTGCGATTAACTAGGGTTAAGGGGTGAAGAGGTCAATGTATAAACCCATCCCAGCGGGACTCCGTACTCGCCAATCTTTTGGCCAAATTGAAGAAGTTCTTCCAATGCCGGATCTCATTCAGATTCAACTGGAGTCGATGCGGTGGTTTTTGGAGGAGGGGTTGGCCGAGACCTTCCGGGACATTTCTCCTATTACAGACTTCACTGGTAACTTAGTGCTTGAATTCATGGACTATCAATTTGGTGAGCCCAAATATCCGGTTGAAGAATCGAAAGAGCGGGATGTCACTTTTGCTGCTCCGCTGCGCGTGAAGGCGCGCTTGGTTAACAAAGAGACTGGAGAGGTAAAGGAGCAGGAGGTCTTCATGGGAGATTTCCCGCTGATGACAGACGAAGGGACATTTATCTATAACGGCGCAGAGCGTGTAGTGGTTAGCCAGCTAGTTCGTTCGCCCGGTGCTTACTACTCTGAGAGTATTGACAGTAACGGTCATAAGATTTTTGGTGCTACACTAATACCTAATCGCGGCGCGTGGTTAGAAATGGAAACAGACGCTAATGATGTGATCTATGTGCGGGTTGACCGCACACGTAAAATACCTGCGACCGTATTGCTGCGGGCATTAGGGTATGGTACTGACGCTGAAATAGTCAGGGTTTTTGGTGAGGACGCTCCCCTGCAACCTACTTTTGACAAAGATGCGACTGATAGCGAAAGCGAAGGACTACTTGAGATTTATAAGCGGTTACGTCCTGGGGAACCCCCAACGGTAGATAGTGCCAAATCCTTACTGCAATCCTTGTTTTTTGATCCCAGGCGCTATGACTTGGCGCATGTAGGTCGCTACAAGCTTTATAAGAAATTATCATTGAAGCGACGAGTTTTAAATCGGGTATCTGCACAAACCATTATTGCCACAGAGACCTTATTACAACCATCTGTTAAGCTAACCGATCCGCGGCCGCCAGTAGCGCCTGGAGAAGTGCTGGTGGCTAAAGGAGAAGTCATTGTTGAGGCTGGGCAACGCATTACAAGGCGTATTGCTGAGCGTTTAGAAGCAGCTGGTGTTAACGAGATTGAACTGCAGATTGATCGCGAAACTCGCGTGAGAATCATAGGAAATGGGCTCTACCATACGACTTGGCAAGAGGCTATTCTTGGTCGCCAGACGGCTACCGATATCTACGCAGCTGCTGGCAGTGTCTTGTTGCCAGCCGGTAGCGAGTTGCATGACGAGAATATTGCTATCCTTCAGGCTGCCTATGATGAAATGCCAGACAAACGGGTTGTTTTGAGAACGAGACGTGGTGTAGAAGATGTGGTACTGACCGATCGTTACGTGTCGAGTCAAGATAAGCATATCTCTCGCGATGATATTATTGCCGCAATCAACTACATGATGTGTCTCATGCAAGGCGTTGGCAATGTTGATGATATTGACCATCTAGGCAATAGACGCTTGCGCTCGATTGGCGAGCTCTTGCAAAATCAGTTCCGTATTGGTCTTTCGCGCATGGAGCGAGTTGTTAAAGAGCGCATGACAATTCAGGACGTTGATGTGATCACGCCGCAGGCGTTAATTAATATTCGTCCGGTAGTTGCTGCTATTAAAGAGTTCTTTGGGAGCTCACAGCTTTCACAGTTTATGGATCAGACTAATCCTCTGGCTGAATTGGCGCATAAGAGGCGTTTGAGCGCTCTTGGCCCTGGCGGTTTGAGCCGTGATCGGGCTGGTGTAGAGGTGCGCGACGTGCATCACTCTCACTATGGCCGAATTTGCCCTATTGAGACACCAGAAGGTCCTAACGTTGGTTTGATTGGTAACCTTAGTACCTACGCTCGCATCAATGCATACGGGTTCATTGAAACTCCCTATCGTGTGGTTGATAAGGAACAAGGTCGTGTTACCGAAGAGATAGAGTATCTCACAGCTGATGAAGAGGATGAGTTTGTGGTTGCACAGGCGAATGCTGTGCTTGATGAAGACTTCACGTTTGTCGAACCACGGGTCACCATTCGCTACAAAGACGAAGTTAAGCTAGTTCCACCGCAAGAAGTGGACTACATGGACGTTTCGCCTAAACAAGTATTTAGCATTTCCACAACGCTAATTCCATTTTTGGAACACGATGATGCTAGCCGTGCTTTGATGGGCGCTAACATGATGAAGCAGGCAGTGCCTCTTTTGCGTCCAGAGGCCCCTCTTGTAGGTACTGGCATGGAAGCCAAGGCGGCTTTTGATTCCGGCAGCTTGGTAGTGGCTGCTCGGTCAGGCTCAGTCACGCGGGCTACGGCACGTGAGGTTGTAGTTCGTAACGATGAAGGAGCAGTTGATACTTACAAACTGCACAAATTCCAGCGTTCTAACCAGGGGACTTGTGTCAATCAGCGCGCAATTGTGCGGCAAGGACAACGCGTTGAGAAAGGACAAGTTTTGGCTGATGGTCCTAGCACGGACCAAGGTGAATTAGCTCTTGGCCGTAATGTGCTGTGCGCGTTTATGCCATGGGGCGGTTATAACTATGAAGATGCTATTTTGCTTAGTGAACGCCTAGTCATGGAAGATGTATTTACTTCCATTCATATTGAAGAGTACGAGTCCGATGCGCGTGATACTAAGTTAGGACCAGAAGAAATTACCCGCGATATTCCTAACGTGGGAGAAGAGATGTTGAAGGACCTAGATGATCGTGGCATTATTCGTATCGGCGCTGAAGTACGGGCCGGAGACATTCTAGTCGGTAAGGTTACGCCTAAGGGTGAGACAGAATTGACGGCCGAAGAGCGGTTGCTGCGTGCTATTTTTGGTGAAAAAGCACGGGAGGTTCGCG
>ENA-UOOR01004669-UOOR01004669.1-fermentation-metagenome-genome-assembly--contig:-NODE-4669-length-10675-cov-2.149906_pt1 | contig 10675 bp, 9 predicted proteins | sample MGYA00245780_ERZ724029 | MGnify/ENA primary metagenome ERZ724029 (study PRJEB28704, sample SAMN03018315) | fermentation metagenome | biome: anthropogenic terrestrial biome; feature: soil; material... | reverse complement strand
GGTACTTAGCCTTGGCCTGGTGGTCGGCTATGCCGCCACCATGGTGATGCTGCTGGCGGTGGCTTTAAGCAAGGGCTTTCGTTACCGCCCCATGCTGAACCTGGGGGATGTCCATATCCGGCGGATGGCAACGCTGGTGCTGCCTATCTTTTTGGGGCGCACCATCATGCAGATTAATATAATGGTTGACCGCACCCTGGCTTCCACCCTGCCGGAAGGCACCGTTTCGGCCCTTAACTATGCCAATAAGATATTTGGGTTTGTAATGTCGGTATTTGTGCTTTCGGTCACTACCGCCAGTTTTTCCAAGCTTTCGCGCCAAAGCGCCCGCCGCGATATAAACCGTTTGAAGGCCACCACCCTAAGCAGTATGGGGATGGTGACGCTGTTTGTTCTGCCTATCTCGATGGGGGCGATTGTGCTTGCGGGGCCGGTGGTGCGTCTGCTTTTGGGGCGGGGCGCTTTTGATATGCAGGCCGAACTTTTAACCTCCCAAGCGCTGGCTTATTACTGTACCGGGCTGCTGTTTTACAGCCTTAAAGATATTTTAAACAATGTGTTTTATGCCATGCAGCAAACAAAAATACCCACCGTCAACTCGATTATAACAGTGACGCTGAACGTGGTGCTGAACCTGATTTTAATCAAGCCCCTGGCGCATATCGGCCTTGCCCTGGCCACCAGCATTTCAAGCGGGATAAGCATGCTGATGCTGCTTTCCAGCCTGCGCAAGCGCATAGGCCCTATGGGGCTTAAACGGTATTTTATCAGCCTGATTAAGATGTTGGCCGCGGGCGGGGTTATGGTGGTGGCCATAGTGCCCCTGTATAACGGGCTTATGGGGCTGGAACTGACAGGCAAGACCGGCCAGCTGCTGCCGCTGTTGGCATCGGTGCTGGTGGGGGCGCTGCTTTATTTTGGGGTGCTGATACTGCTGCGCACCCGCGAAGTAGGCGAGCTGGTGATCAGTATCCACCGTACCATCAGCCGGCGCAAAGCACGCTAGCCGCGTTCTGCCGCCGCCCGGGGGCATTCTATCCAGTTAAAACAACCCGCATGAGGCGGGAGGGAGGCGTATCCTCGGTTACCCCAGTTTTATATAAAGCGGCCGATAATATAGTTAGAAGGTTATATGGTATAAAATGGGGGATACAGCACACAAGTGGATTTTAGCTTTTGCCGGCCGCAAAATACCTTTCTAAATGCTGCAAGGGTAAATGCCTGCCAGCTTAATATGGCATACGCAAAGCGAGAGCCGCGGAACAAACAGGTTTCCGCGGCTCTCTTTAACTTCTCAGTCTTACCCGTTTTTTGGCGGGTAGTTATTTACATACTTTTCAGCTTAATAGCCCCAGCTGCCCGCAACAAAGATTACCTTAATGCGGTCGGGGTTGGCCTGAAACGCGGTTCTTACATAGCTGCGGCAGATGCGCTGGGGGGTGTGGCAGTCGATGCAGCGCCCTGTTTTGATACACCCGGTGTTTACCCCCAGGCGCTTGGCGTTTTTAGGGGCGGCAACCGCCCTTGTCCGCTGTATAGCCTCATCCAGATTGGCCACCAGCTTGTTTTCGCCCACCACCACAATTACCTGTGCCGGGCCAAAGCAGAGGGCTGCCACCCGGTTGCCGTTGCCGTCTATGTTATAAAGCTCGCCTTCTTCGGTAACCGCGTTGGAGCTCATGAAGTAAGCATCCGCCCAAAAGCTGTCCCTAAAAACCTTCTGTACCTCCGCGGGGGCCAGCCCTGCTTTATCCCTATCCAAAAGATTCACCCTACCGCCGCGCAGATAATCAATCAGCCCGGTTTCATACAGGGTCATCGAACCGCCGAAGGCCGCCAGACAGCCCTCGGGCAGCAGCCCGTCCACAATCTCAAGCAGATGCTCCTTATCAGTGGCGTAAAAAGCTTCGATGTTATTGCGCCCCAGCGCCTGCATAGCGCGGGTAACCGCTTCACTTGGTGTTATTTTAGTCATACCTGCTCCCCCTTGCTATTATTAGTTTTAGTATAGCACGGCGCCGCGCGGCCTGTCTATCAAGTATGGGGCAACGGCTGCCGATGGCGTATGAAGTTTCGATACCGGCGTATAAAAGGCCGTTGACAAAAACCGGGTAAAGGCTAAAATAAAGGATACGGATAAAAAAGGCATGTTGCCCAACGGCAGATAGAGAGGATGCGGACGGATGAACATTATAGATTTGCGCAGCGATACCGTGACCCAGCCTACCCAGGAGATGCGCCAGGCTATTCTGAGCGCGCAGGTAGGGGACGACGTCTATGGCGACGACCCCACCGTCAACCGGCTGGAGGAGCTGGCAGCCCGGATAACCGGCAAAGAGGCGGCTCTTTTTGTGCCCTCGGGCACCATGGGCAACCAGATTGCAATTATGACCCACACCAGCCGGGGGGATGAAATTATTGTTGGCCAAAACAGCCATATCGTTGTTCACGAGGTAGGGGCGGCGGCAGTGCTTTCCGGGGTGTGCTTTCGCACCCTTTGCCCGCCGGACGATATCATCCGGGCAAAAGCGGTCGAGCAGGCCATCCGGCCGGATGATATCCACGCCCCCCGCACCGGGCTGATCTGCCTTGAAAATGCGCTGGCTACCGGCGGGGTGGTGCCCCTGGATGTAATGGCGGGGGTGTATCAAACCGCCCGGCAGTATGGTATTCCGGTGCATCTGGATGGCGCCCGGCTGTTTAACGCCGCGGCAGCGCTGGGGGTAACAGCGGCCGATATCGCCGCCAATACCGATTCGGTGATGTTCTGCCTTTCCAAGGGCCTGTGCGCCCCGGTGGGGTCGATGCTGGCGGGTGAAAAGGCATTTATCAGCCGTGCCCGCAAAAACCGCAAGCTGCTGGGGGGCGGTATGCGGCAGGCGGGTTTTTTGGCGGCGGCAGGCATTATTGCACTGGAGCAGATGACCGGCCGCCTGGCCGAAGACCATGCCAACGCCCGCTATCTGGCCCAGGGCCTGGCAAAACTGCCGGATATTGCGGTGGATACCACCCGGCTGGATATTAACATGGTGTTTTTCACCATCAACCGGCCCCAGCAGGAGCTTTCGCAGCTGCCGGCCCATATGATGCAAAAGGGGATAAAGATAAACGGCCCCGAAGACGGCTGGATGCGCTTTGTCACCAACAACGATGTAAGCCGCGGCGATATTGACTACGCGCTGGATTGCTTGGGGCGGGCGCTGGCCCTGTAAACATCATAAAGCGCCGCAGTCTGCCGACTGCGGCGCTTCCGCTTTTTTATTTTCCAACCGGGCCAAACGGCGGGTTTTACTCCAGTACAATCGAGCCGATATGGGCGGTCAGGCTGTTGTTTTTCCACCTTCCGCTTAGGTAGCGCGCGTTAGACAGCAGCGCCGAAATACCCCAGCCCACCGGCAGCGACCACCAGATAGCCTCCGGGCCGATAAAAGCCGCAAGGATGTAGGCGCTGGTCACCCGTGCAATAAGGTTAAGCAGGGTAATGAACATAAAGATATTGACATCGCCTGCCCCGCGCAGCACCCCGTTGGCGGTAAACATCAGCCCCATTATGGCATAAAAGGGAGAAACCACTTTCAGATAGGTGGCGCCCACCTCGATAACGGCAAGATCGGTTTCTACATCCACAAAAACACCGATAATCTGGTTGCCAAAGAGATAGGCCGTCCCGGTGACCAAAACGGCCACAATCAGACAGCAGAACAAAGTTGTCCGGTACCCTTCTTTGACGCGGTGGCTGGTACCCGCCCCAACGTTTTGGGCAACAAAGGTAGAAAGCCCCATGCTGAAGTTCATGATAGGCATCATGGCAATTTGATCAATTCTGACCGCGGCGGTATAGCCGGCGATAACCACCGTATCATAAGAGTTCACCAGCCCCTGGATAGCCAGCATACCAAAGGAAACAATAAACTGTTGCAGGGTAGAGGGGATGGCATAGCGCATCATGGTGGAAAGCAGCTGACGGTCGAAGACAAGATCGGTTTTTTCAAATCGCAGTATGGCAACCCGGCGCAGGATATACCAGATGCATAGGATTACCGAAATGGCCTGGGCAATAATGGTGGCCCAGGCTACCCCGCCCACCCCCATGTTAAAGTAGACCACAAAAACATAGTCCAGCACAATGTTGACCAGCGCCGCGATAATCAAAAAATAAAGGGGAGATTTAGAATCGCCCAGCGCCCTTAAAATGGCCGAAAGCCCATTATAAAGAAACAAAAAAATAGTGCCTATAAAAAAGATGTTCAGGTATTCCACACAGCGGGCAAAAATATCGACAGGGGTCTGCAAAAGCCGCAGCATGGGTTGTGAAATCAGCAGGCCAAGCCCGGTACAGACTACCGCGGTGGCTGCCAAAAAGACAAGGGAGGTAAAAACGGCCCGGCGCATCCGGGCGTGTTCACCGGCGCCAAAAAGCTGCGAAATCACGGTGGAGCACCCCATGGTCAGCCCCATGACCACGGCAATGAGCATGAACACCACAGGGAACGAAGCCCCCACCGCGGCCAACGCATCAAAACCCACATAACGCCCCACAATGATTGAATCCACTACGTTGTATAATTGCTGAAAAATGTTGCCCGCTATCATGGGCAAAGTAAAAGAAAGCAGTATCCTACTGGTATTGCCCTCGGACATATTTATAGTCATTGCGCCTTGTACTCCTAGCTTCAAATCGAATTTATTTTTATTTAGGTCTAAGTAGATAGATTATACAGATTGCACTATAATAAGTCAAACTGCCGCGGGCGGCCCGGGCGCCTTTTATTGCGGCAGATGCGAAGCGATTACTTACAAAAATAACCGGAATAATCTTCGAAATCAACAAAAAAAATAGATTTTTTGCCGCAGAATAGTAGAGATGGTTAATAAAATGCCAATTACCCCTGTCTTTATCGTCACTATTTGTATTGACAAAGGAAAGCGGATTGCATTAAAATATGACATAAAGGTGGTGAGGTCATGCTGGATGTAATAAACAAAATCAAACAGGCCGAGCAGGAGGCCGAAGACATCAAAAAAAAGGCTCAGCATCAGGCATCGGCAACCCAGGCTCAAGCCCATAAAGAGGGCAAACAATTTATAGCGGATGAAAAAGCAGCGGCTACCGCCAGGGCAGAAACGCTTATTGCCCGTGCCGAGCAGCAGGCTGCAGATTTTTTGTCCTCAAACCGCAGCAAGGCGGAAGAAACCTGCGATACGCTGCGCAGCAAGGCGCAGAGCCGCCTGGATGATGCGGCTAAGCAAATTGTTGAGAGGATTGTGGGCGGCGTATGATTGCAAAGATGGAAAAACTGCTCCTGTACGGGCTGGAAGGGGAAGCTGACAGTGTCATCTCCCAGCTGCTGCAGCTGGGGTGCGTTGAAATCAGCAATCCCGAAGCCTTGCCCGATTATGAGCAGCTTAAAGAATTGATGCAGTACAAACCAGCCGACCAGTATAATCTCGAACAACAGCTTTCGAGGTTATGGTCGGCTATTATAGCACTCTCACCCTATGAGCCGAAGAAAGGCTTGTTCGCCCAAAGGCCCCGGGTGGGTTTCGACTGCTTGACCGACCAGGCCCTTATGGCCCGGGCCGAAGAAATCTGCGTCCAGGTAGAAGAGGCCCTTCAAAGGATTGCGGACCTAAAGAGCCGTATTTCCCGTGAAGAATTTATCGGCGCTTCGCTGCAGCCCTGGCAGGAGCTGGATCTTCCTCTGGAGCTGGAAGAAACCGGCAAGACTTATTTTGAATATTTAATCTTTCCCTCAACGGCCGATTTAAACCAGCTGGAAGCCGACCTGGCCGAAGCCGGGCTGGGGGCGCTGCTTTCACAGCAGCAGGCCGACCGCGACCAAAAATACGCGGCTGTGGTCTATTATAAAGGGGACAAGCCCCATGTTTGGGATCTGATTCGGTCACAGGGAGGGGTACGGCACCATTTTGACCGGCTGCAGGGTACCCCGGCAGAAAACGCCGCCCTGTGCCGCTCGCGCATCCAAGGCTTCAGCGATGAAATAGAAGAAGCCAACCGGCAGCTAAGCGGGCTTGCGGCCCAGGCAGCCGATGTAAAGCTGGCGTATGACGTGGTTAAAATGAAGCTGGATTGCGCCCGAAGCCACAGCAAGCTGCTCAGCACCGACCATACCTTTATGCTGACCGCGTGGGTGCCGGCCGATAGCAGGCAAAAGATAGAAAGCTACCTTACAACCACCGGCTGCTATTATCAGTTCAGAGAGCCCGAACCGCAGGAGGACTTCCCCGTCTTGCTTAAAAACAGCAAGCTGGTGGAACCTTTCGAGGTTATTACCGAACTATATGCCCTGCCCAACCCCCGCAGCATGGACCCGGGATGGGAGATGGCGCTGTTCTACTTCATTTTCTTTGGCATCATGCTTTCAGATGCGGGTTATGGGCTGATTCTCTTTTTCGGCGGGCTGGTTGCCTTGAAAAAGATGGATCTTGCGCCCTTTGGCAAAAAGTTTATGAAGCTTATTACACTGGGCGGGCTTTCCACAATATTTTGGGGGGCTGTATACGGCAGCTGGTTCGGCAATGCCATCCCTCAAATCGGTCAGGTGTTTTTTGGCAAGACGATTGAAGTCCCCTTTCTGCTTGACCCGATGAACGACCCGGTAACGGTGCTTCTGCTTTCCTTTGCCTTGGGTATTGTGCATATCTTCGCCGCTATGGCGCTCAACGCCAAGCTGCTGCTGCAGCGGGGCAAGGTATGGGATGCCGTCTTTGACGTGGGGCTGTGGTACCTGCTGCTTATCGGCCTTTTGCTGCTGCTGGCGCCGGGCAACCTGGCGGTGGCGGGCAAGTATATGTCCATCGTGGGCGCTATTGGCCTGGTACTTACCCAGGGGCGGGATAAGCCGAACATCCTACAGCGGCTTTTTTCGGGTGTGCTCAGCTTATATAATGTTTCGGGCTATCTTTCGGATATGCTTTCTTACTCCAGAATTTTGGCGTTGGGGCTGGCCACCGGGGTTATCGGCAACGTGGTCAATATTATGGGTACCTTACCCGGCAACAGCATCGTGGGGTTTATGGTCTTTATAGCGGTGTTTCTCTTTGGCCATACGCTTAACTTGGCCATCAATGCCCTGGGGGCTTATGTCCATGCTTCACGGCTTCAGTATGTTGAGTTTTTTGGTAAGTTTTTTGAGGGCGGCGGCCGTCCCTTTGCTCCTTTAAGAGCGAACACTAAATTTGTTTATGTAACCGACAGGGAGGACTAAAAAATGGAAATTGGATTTTCTGCAGTTTTTGCAAACGGAAACTTTCTAGCTTATCTTGGCGTAGCGGTAGCGGTATTTTTATCCAGCATCGGCTCGGCCAGGGGCGTAGGCATTGTGGGCGAGGCCGCTTCCGGCCTGCTTTCTGAAAACCCTGACCTTTTTGGACAGGTTGTTGTGCTGCAGGCGCTGCCCGGCACACAGGGCATTTACGGTTTTCTTATCGGCGTTATGATTATGCTGCGCACCGGCATGATGGGCGGCGCAGTCGAGCTAAGTCTTGGTTCCGGCGCTTACATTTTGGCCGCTGCGCTGCCTATCGGTATCGTGGGCCTGTTTTCTGCCATCTATCAGGGGCGCGTGGCCGCGGCCGGCATCAGCCTGATTGCTAAAAAACCCGACGAAATTGCCAAGGGCATCGTTATGGCGGCCATGGTTGAAACCTACGCCATCCTTGCTTTCCTTATCTCGATGCTGCTGGTCCTCAATATTCCCGTATAAAACAGAGGACCGGTGCCCGGGGGGCGGTTAGTTCCCCGGAGTGAAAGAGAGGTGAGCAAAGCGTTGAACGATATTTCGGTACTGATTGACAAGATTTTAGAGGAAGCCAAAGGTTTCTCTGAACAGATAAAGAAAACGGCTGAAACCGAAGCACAGAACACTCTGGCCCGGTATAAAGACCAGGCCCAGGCCGAAGCAGCCAAGATTACCGACACTGCCCAGGCCCAGGCCGAAGCCATTGCCCGCAGGGCACAGTCCCAAGGGGGCATCGAAGAACGCAATCTGATTCTTACCGCCCGCCGCAGCCTGATTGACAGCACCTTTGCCAAGGCCTATGACCGGCTGTGTGCTTTGCCGGAGGCTGAAAAGATTGACTTTTTAGTACGGCTGGCCACCGCTTCGCAAACCGCCGCCGATGCCCAAATGGTATTTAACAAAGCCGACGCGGCGCTGGGGCAGAAGGTGGTGGAGCAGGTGAACAAGGCCAACCAGGCAAAGGGCATCAAGCTGACCCTTGACCCGCAGGCCGGGAATTTCGGCGGCGGCTTTATCCTGCGTGAAGGTTCGGTAGAAACCAACTGCACCTTTGAGGTGCTTGTTAAGAATATTCAGCCCCGCCTGGAGGCGGAAATTGCCGCCCTGCTGCTGGGCTGATTTTCGCCGCATTGCGGTAACAAGCACAAGCTGGTAAAACGCTAGGGTAAAGGAGGTGCTGGGTTGACCAAATTTAAAGATACCGATTATCTGTATGCTACGGCCCGGCTGCGCTGCCTGGAAAACCAGATGCTGGGCAGCCGCGAGCTGCAGAAGATGATTGACGCCCGCACCATGGAGGAAGCCTTCAAGGTGCTGGGCGAGGCAGGCATCGGCCTGAACCATAGCCCTGAAGACTATGAACAAGGGCTGACCGAGAGCCTAAAAGAAAGCTACCGTCTGGTAGAGCAGCTTTCGCCCCAAAAGGGGATTGCAGAGCTGTTTCGCTACAGATATGACGGGCATAACCTAAAAGCTATAATCAAATCCCGGTTGGTGGAGGGTGGATACGACCAGATTTGTGTGGATCTGGGCAATCTGCCGCCCCAGGAGCTGGCCGGTCTTTTAGAGCGCGGCGATATGGACGGCCTTCATCCCCTGATTGGGCGGGCCGCTTTAGAAGCGCAGGAAGCTTTGGCGAAAACGTCCGACCCCCAACTGGTGGATATTATCATCGACCGCGGGGTGCTGGAGGCCATGGGCCGGCGTGCCGCGGAATATGACAGCGAATTTCTCAACCGTCTGGTTACCGCCCAGATTGATATTGCCAACATCCGGGCAGCGGTACGGCTGCAGCGCATGGGCAAAGACGCCTTTTTTCTGCGCAGGGTCTTGGCCGAGGGCGGCCGCGTAGAAACAAGCCGCCTGATAGAAGCCTTTGGGCGCGGGCTGGATGAGATTCTTGCACTGCTTGCTTCCAGCGATTATCACACGGCGCTGGAACCTGCCTATGATGCTTTGCGTGCCGGCGGCGGCCTGACCGCCTTCGAGCGGCTGTGCGACAACTGCATACTGGGTCTGCTGGCCAAGTCTAAGCTGATAGCCTTTGGCATTGAGCCGCTGATCTCTTACCTTTATGGAAAAGAGAGCGAAATCAAGGCGGCCCGCATTGTGCTGGCTTCTAAGGCGGCGGGCGTTTCTGCCCAGCAGATTACCGAAAGGCTGAGGGATGCATATGCGTAGTAAAATAGCCGTTATCGGGGAAAAAGAGAGTGTGCTGGGCTTTAAAGCGGTGGGCTTTGAGGTGCACGAGGTTACCGACAGCCAGTCGGTAGAGGCCCTTGTGGCCGATCTGGCCCAAAAAGATTACGGGGTCATCTTTATTACCGAACAGACCCTTGAGCCTGTCTTGCACATTCTGGATCAATACAAGGAAAGACGGATCCCCGCCATCATCCCCATCCCCGGCCGTGAAGGCACCCGGGGCATTGGGATGCAAAACGTAAGAAAGAGCGTAGAACGCGCTATCGGTGCCGACATCCTCTTTAAAGACTAGGGACTGGTAAGCCGGGCTATAAACCGGCAGATTTTAAACTGGTCTAAGGCGGCGTATGGCAGGCCGCCCGCCCCTTAAAGAGCGGGGCCGCATAACTTCTTTAGAAAAGCAGGTGAATGAATTGAGCCAGGGCAAAATTGTTAAGGTGTCTGGTCCTCTCGTTGTGGCCGAAGGCATGCGCGACGCCAACATGTACGACGTTGTGCGGGTGGGCAAGCTGGGGCTGATTGGTGAAATCATCGAGATGCGGGGCGACAAGGCATCGATACAGGTATATGAAGAAACCTCCGGCATTGGCCCGGGGGATGAAGTGGTGTCTACCGGGGCACCCCTTTCGGTGGAGCTGGCGCCCGGTATTCTGGAGATGATTTTTGATGGGATTCAGCGCCCACTTGAAAGAATCAGAGAGATTGCCGGCGGTAATATTACCCGGGGCATCAACATTACAGCGCTGGACCATGAGAAAAAATGGGATTTTCAGCCCACCGTCAAGGTGGGGGATAAGATAATCCCCGGTGATATCATCGGTACGGTAGAAGAAACCGCCATTATTACCCATAAAATTATGATCCCTCAGGGGATCGAAGGCGAAATCACCGCCATCGAGCAGGGCAGCTTTAACATCACCGAAACCATTGCCAAGGTGAAAACTGCCGATGGCAATATTGTGGATGTACAGATGCTGCGCAGATGGCCGGTGCGTATCCAGCGCCCCATTAAAGAAAAGCTTTCGCCCGATATCCCCATGATTACCGGGCAAAGAATTATTGATACCATCTTCCCCATTGCGCGGGGAGGCACCGCCGCGGTACCCGGCCCCTTTGGCAGCGGTAAGACGGTGGTGCAGCATCAGCTGGCCAAATGGTCGGACGTGGACATTGTGGTTTATATCGGCTGCGGCGAGCGCGGCAACGAAATG
>ENA-UOOR01004666-UOOR01004666.1-fermentation-metagenome-genome-assembly--contig:-NODE-4666-length-10691-cov-11.751974_pt1 | contig 10691 bp, 9 predicted proteins | sample MGYA00245780_ERZ724029 | MGnify/ENA primary metagenome ERZ724029 (study PRJEB28704, sample SAMN03018315) | fermentation metagenome | biome: anthropogenic terrestrial biome; feature: soil; material... | reverse complement strand
GGCCTACGCTGCTTATGATATTGCTGACGCTGGTGGGGTCATTCCTGGCCATGACTGGGATCATATTGCACAGCATATCCAAGATGATGATTGAATTCAAGGCTGAAATCGATCAGATAAGAAAAACGAACCATGTCCATGGCCACAATGCTGGGAACAAGGCCAGAGATAATTGAAAAGGAAGTAAATGACTAAAATATCAGTTGTAATTCCTGTTAGAAATGAAGAAGACAAGATAATTGACTGTCTAGAGGCAGTATCCGATCAGACCTTAATGCCATTTGAAATAATTATGGTTGATGGTCATTCAACGGATACAACTGTGAAAAAAGCAAATAAATATCCGATCAGGCTTTTTTATGAATCTTATGGTACTGTTGGCGGAGCTCGTCAAGTCGGTGTGGAAAATGCAAAAGGCGACTACATAGCTTTCACAGACGCCGATTGTATTCCTGAGAGAAATTGGCTGGAGAATTTGATCAATGAATTTGAGGATGATGAAATTGTTGGCGTTGGTGGTGGAACAAAGAATATTGGAGAAGGAATATGGGAGGAGTCTATCGCTCTGGTCTTGGATTCCTTTCTTGGCAGTGCCGATTCTGTACAGGATAGAGTATTAAATAAAAAGAAATTCGTAAAAAGCATTAGCGGCTGCAATAGCATTTACCGAAGAAAGGATTTACTATACTGCAATGGTTTTAATGTTAATCTAGCTATAAATGAAGATACGGAATTAAATAAAAGACTTGCAATGTGTGGTAAACTCTTATATGTCCCCAATGCTATCGTTTTGCATAATCAAAAAAGGGACTTAAAAGCCTTTATGAAAAGGATCTATCAATTTGGGATGGGAAGATCTCGAAATAGACTATGGGATTTGCAGGCAATTCCTCCAATTTTGGGACTAATCGCATTTTTATCTCTTTTTTTATCAATGAGTATTTTCTTATCTATGATACTGACCTATATTTCACTATTGATACTTTTTGATATAATTATTTTAAGAAAAGTTAAGAATTTTCGATATATATTTTCTGTGCCAGTTATCTTCGTAATCGAACACATATCCTACAGCGTAGGCTTCTGGAGTGGCATTGTGCAATTCAAAAAAGGTGCTTCATGAAAATATATCTTCTAAACCCTCCCTATTTTCCTCACTTTGGGAGAGGTGCAAGGTGGCAGGATACTGGAAGAGGTGGTACGCTATATTATCCAATATGGCTATCCTATGCTGCTGCGGTTGTTGAACAAGATCATGAAATAAGGCTTGTTGATGCGCCTGCTTGGAACTGGAACATAAATGATGTTGTGGCAGATCTGACTAAATTTAAGCCCTATTTAGTAGTAATCGATAGCAGTTTTCCGAGTTTAAATAACGACATAAATGTGGCAAAATCCATAAAACAAAATTGTTATGATATAGCTACTGTCTTGGTAGGGCCACCATCATCCCAATTTCCTGGAGAGATACTTGAAAAAGAAGGAATCGACATTGTTGCACGATGGGAATACGATTTCACAATAAGGGATATTGCGAGAGTTCTCGAGGTCAATGGGGACTTGAGCACCATCGAAGGAATATCCTATAAAGAGGATGACAAGATAAAGCATAATCAAAATAGGGAATTAACAAATTCGGCAGAACTTGAACGGATACCATTCGTTTCTAAAGTATATAAAAATCATCTAGACATAAAAGATTATTTCTTAGGGCAATCATTATATCCCGAGGTTCAAATATTCGCAGGAAGGGGCTGCCCTAATCGTTGCACATTCTGCTCTTGGCCCCAAACTTTGATGGGGAGAAAATATAGGGTACGAAGTGTTGCAAATGTCTTGGATGAATTAGAATGGGTGCAAGACAATCTATCTGATGTCAAAGAAATATTTTTTGAAGATGATACCTTTACAATTAGCAACAGAAGAATGATGGAATTTATTAAAGGATATAAAGAAAGAAAATTGGATGTTACCTGGGCATGCAATGCACGAGTGGATACTTTAGATCAAGAGACAATGAAAGAAATGAAGCGAGCTAACTGCAGATTGCTCATTGCTGGCTGCGAATCTGGAAGCGATGAAATATTAAATAATATAAATAAAGGCATTACAACTGGGCAAATAAAACAGTTTTCAAACAATGCAAAAAAAGCAAAGTTGCTTGTTCACGGGGATTTCATCGTTGGACTACCTGGGGAGACAAGAGATACTGTAGAGCTAACCAGAAAGCTTATTAATGAAATTAAACCTGATATTCTCCAAGTTTCCGTTGCCTCTCCATTCCCAGGGACAGAATTCTACGATTATTGCAGAGAAAATGGATATTTGCTCACAGAAGATCCAAATGAGTATTTGGATGAAGAGGGACATCAAAAAGCGGTCATTTCGTATCCTGAACTCACAAATGAAGAAATGGTACGCGAAGCTGATAAAATATTAAAGGATTATTACTTATCGGTGAGTTATGTCCCCGTAGCAATTGGCCAGGTTGTCAGAAGGAATGGCCTTGAAGAAGCAAGAAGACTCTACTTTTCAGTTAAAATGTTCTTAGCTTATCTCAAAGGGAGAAGAAATGAGAATCGCTCTATTGGTACCTAATTTTGTAGGATACAGTGGGGACGCAAGAGTTGTCAAATCTCAAGCTAAAGAACTACTACAAGAAGGGAATGAAGTTTCGATATTTGCCTTATCTTCGAACATGGAACCACCAACAGGCGCAAATATTTTCCTATTAGGAATGCCCGATAATTTGTTGTTGCAGCGAGTATATCGGTTGATTTTTCCGCTAGATTTATTCAGAGTTTTAAGGTGGACTAAGGAACTAAAAAGCTATGATAAAATAATTGCACATCTATATCCAATGACTTGGTTGGCATATCTCGCAAAAAATGTTTATGATATAGAGTATATCTTTTGGTTTCATGGAATAGAAGATCCTAACTTGTTTGTTCATTCATATGAACGGTTATATATGAATCTTCATATATTTGCGACGAAGCATTCTATAAAAAATGCAGATAAAGTGGTCTCTGTTAGCAAGTTCGCTAAATTAATTCTAAGAGAATTGACTGGAATGGATAGTGAAGTAATTTATAACAAAGTGGACGCAAAAATATTTAGAAAAGGTTTAGATGGATCGAATATAAGGAAAAATTATAACATTAAATATAATGACTCAATAATTTTAAGTGTTGGCAGAATTGCCCCACAAAAGGGATTTCATTTGCTTATTCGGTCTTTCAATATTGTTAAGGAAAAAATTCCTAATGCCAAATTGGTGATTGTTGGGGAAGCCACGTTTGATTATTACTTCAAGGAGCTTAAAGAAATGAGTGATAGCTCTGTGATTTTTGCAGGGGAGATATCTGGGGATGAAATGCCATTCTTTTATGCAATGAGCGACATTTACGCAACATGTTCCTTGTGGGAGACATTCAATTTGCCAATTTCTGAAGCCCAACTTTGTGGGAAGCATGTTGTGGCTTTCGATATTGAGGCTTCTAGAGAGGTAATAGATCAAAATGGTGTGTTGGTTAAAAAAGGAGATATAAATATGTTTGCGAATGCCTGCATTTATAAACTCTCTGAGATAAAGGAATATGAATTATGAAAATATGTCTAGCGAGTGGATATAAATATAATCCAGATGAAGGGATGAAAATCTTTGCTCTCCAAATGTATAAAGAGTTGTCCAATCACCACCACGTTATTCATATAAATATAAGAGATAATTTATTTAATAAAAGTTTTTGGTTCGAGTTAAAAAAATTTAATCCTGATGTCATTCATTTTTTTTTAAGACCAGGATTGGTAACTCTTGGATTAGCCAAAATTGCAAAAATCTATTGTCAGGATGCAAAATTGGTGATTTCAGCATTACAGCCACCCTTGAATCGCTCTTTGATTCAATACTGGATCCCCTTGCTTAAACCTGATTTAATGCTGATTCAATCAGATGAAACAGAAGACGTTTTAAATAGTTATGGCTGCAAAACAATTTTCTTGCCAAGTGGGGTAGATACGACAAAATTTACGCAGGCGGATAATGATTTGAAAGAACGGTTGAGAAAAAAATACAATATAGGCAAAAAAAAGTTTGTTCTATTACATGTCGGACATATTAATAGAGGACGAAATTTAAAAGTTTTTAAAGCAATTAACCAAAATAATAGAGATTTAGAAATTATAATTGTGGGCAGCCCAAATACTTTTAACTTTGATAATGATATATATCTAGAATTGAAAGCAAATATGTGTAATATATGGCGAGATTATTTAGAAAATATTGAGGAAGTATATCAGATTGCCGATTGCTATGTCTTTCCTACGAAAGATAAATCTTATGCTATTGAAATTCCACTATCCATATTAGAGGCTATGGCATGCAATTTGCCAATAATAACAACAAATTTTGGAGGCTTGAGTCGAATCTTTAAAGAAGAAAATGGGTTTTTTTTTATGAAAGACGAAGATGATATTGGTAATAAATTGGAAAACCTCAGAAATAATGATCTTGAGATCAAAACTAGAGATATGGTATTGTTTCTTTCATGGTATAATATAGCGCAAAATTTATCCAATATATATGAGAATCTTGTTCATAATAAAGGGGATAAAAAATGAAAGGGATATTTATTTGTATCATCGGCATCGATGGTTCAGGAAAGTCAACTTTAGCTACTAGTTTTATTAATGAAATGAGGTCGAAAGGGAATGGCTTTAATTATGTATGGAGTGGATGCAAGCATTATATCTCGTTTCCTATAGTTTTTCTTGGGAAAAAACTATTTTTTCGTGGAATAGATAGGACTAATGATTATTACCAATTTCAAGAGCAAATCCACAAGACTGCTAAAATAGGGGCAATTTCTAAAATATATCATAAATTTGTCTTATTGGATTATTTCTCACAGATTTTCTTAAAAATTCAAATCCCTCTGATTATAGATAAAGACAATATTATTTCAGATCGATATGTTTATGATGTTTTTATCAATCTAGCTATAAATTTAGGCTATGATTTAAATTTAACCAAAAATTATCTAAAGAGTTTTTTATATATATGTCCTAAGCCGGATTTAGTGTTTCTCATTGACATTCCTGAAGAAGTAGCATTTCATAGAAAAAGTGACATCCCTTCAATTGATTACTTAAATGTAAGAAGGGACTATTATCTGAGTATTGCTAAAGAATATGGTATGGTCATACTTGATGGCACGAAAGATAAAGATGAATTGACTGAATTCATTATAAAAATAGTAGAAAATAACTTTGGAAGTATTTGAATGGGTAAACTATTAGTAATCGGAATAGATGGATTGGATTTAATTCAATTATCTATATTAAATAAATACTTGCCAAATTTCAACAAGGTAAGACATGGACATTCTGATGTAAATTTTACGTCAATTTTCCCTCCTGATTCTATCCCCGCGTGGGGTAGTATTTATACCGGACTAAATCCGGCTCAGCATGGCATAGTTGAATTTATTGATCCTAATAATAGGGACAGAAAAATTGTGTTTAATGATATCTATAAATATTATAAAGGTAAGACATTTTGGGATTATGTTTCCGATAGAGGAAAAAGAGTCTGCATACTTCTTCCTTATTCGATTTATCCACCTTGGCCGGTAAATGGGGTCATGGTTTGCAGAACATTAGAAATTGTAGATGAAGATTATCCGTTAAAAACGTATCCCGATGATGTATATGAAAAATTTAGGTTATCTGATTTTAATGTTAATCTATTTCATGGGTTTCCTTCAAAAAGGAACCTGGAGAAATTTGCGAATTCGTGCAAGAGACGGACAATAGAGGAGGGAGAACTAGGAATACGTTTTCTTAAAGATTTTGATGCTAATTTTTATTTTATATATTTCTCTGCATTAGATGCAATTCAGCATACATTTTGGAATTACTATGATGAAGGACATCCAGATTATGTTGAAAAAAAAATTTTTAATGATGTTATAAAAGATTTCTATATTCTTTTCGATGGTCTTATTGGAAGATTTTTAGACAATATTGACCAAGAGACTACAGTTATAATTTTGAGTGATCATGGCCATGGCATGAGACCTGTCAAATTAGTAAATGTAAATGAAATCTTAAGGCGTAAGGGATTCCTAAACCCTATAAGGAGAAGAAGTTTAAAAAAGCCTTTGCTGAAGAAAGAATTAATGAAAAAGATTTTAGCAAATTTTATTGGCAAAGTCGGTATTGGAAATTCTGCCTTAAGGCTTTTGAATAAATTTCCTATTCTGAAAAGTTCCATAGCAACTGCAGATTATATAGATTGGGAAACTACGGTAGCCTATCTCTCAGCTATATCTGGAATCAAATCATATCCTGAAGGAGGTATATTGATAAATAAAAAATTTCATGACTCTGATTATTATCAAATAAGAGAAAATGTAATAAATGAATTAGCCGAGATTAAAGACCGAGAAACTTCTGAGAATTTAATGAAATGGATTTGCAGACGTGAGGAATTATACCAAGGAGATTTTATCACAAAATATCCGGATATTATTTTTGAATTGAAAGAGGGATACGGTGTGGGTTGGGACATTCAAGGTGAAATCATCGGAAAGAGCAGCATGAGTCGATTCCAGCCTGGGAGTCATAGACGATACTCGCCAGTTTTTTTGATATCCAATCTAGATAATCATGTGCGTATAAAAAAAGATTTGACATTAATGGATATAAAGCCGATAATTTTGGATATTTTGGGCATCAATAATTGATTAGAGTGATACCGTGAAAAGGATAGAAATCGAGGACGCATGCATAGCTATTGTAACACTTCCAATGCCTCTTCATAATAGAGCTGGTGAAGTGATTTTAACAAAATTTATAAAAATACTTTGGCCATTATCAGAGAAATTGATTGTTATCACCGGTAATTGTAATTGTCATAAAAAGGTAGATAACATCATGATAAAAAATATAAAACATGATTCATCAAAAAATCATCTGCTTATGAGAGCAATAAAGTATTTATTAGCTCAAGTAAAAATATCTTATTTGCTATTTATATCTCCAAAAAAAGATGTGGTTTTCCTGGTGGGAACCGGACTAATCTTACCTTTATTAACCGCCAGGATTATGGGAATCAAAACTGTATTATTTGCAATTGGCTCTCAATCGAATTCGGTAAGATATCTACCAAATGGATCGATTCTATTTTTGATATTAAGATTAATAGAAAAAATAAATTATTTACTTTCTAATTATATAATTGTTGAATCTCTTACGGTCGCTAATTTTCTAAAAATTTCTAACCTTAATTATAAAATTTTAATTGGAAGTCTGTATGTTGATGTGAATAAGTTTAAAATTATCAAGGATTTTGGATATAGGCATAATATAATCGGATATATGGGCCGGTTTAGTGAAGAAAAAGGCATAGATAATTTATTAGAAGCCCTGCCTCTAATTCTAAAAAAGAATGATATTAGTGTTTGGATAGCTGGTGCCGGGCCATTATATTCGAAGGTAAATAAAAAAATAAAGGATTTAGAAAACAAAAATGTTCAGTTATATGATTGGGTGAATTACAGTGATATTCCATCATTCCTTAATAACCTAAAATTACTTATTTTGCCATCTTATACGGAGGGTCTTCCAAATATTCTTTTAGAGTCAATGGCGTGCGGCACACCTGTTTTAGCCACCAACGTAGGGGGCATACCTGATTTAATAGTGAATAATCTGACTGGGTTCATTATGGAGGATAACACTGCGGAATGTATTGCAAAAAATGTAATACGTATAGTCAATCTAGAATCTCTACCGAATATCTCTTCAAATGCCCATGAGTTTATAAATAAAGAATATACATATGAATCGGCGGTCGATCGGTATGCAAAAATTCTTAAAAATATTTCCGATTAGTGCTGTAATTAAATTATTTCTTGCCATTAATTTTATATTTTTTATTATTTTATGTCTTTACGTTAATACTTACCAGACAATTGGATACGAGAGTTCAATTTATTCCAATGTTCCACATTTTTTTTGGCCAGTTTTACTATCAAATGTTTCTATAGGGATTTTTGCCATTTGCTATACTTCGTATTGTAAAAATAAAGATAATATGGATTTCGTGGCTGGTTTGCTATTAGTCTTATTTTGCTATATCTTGATTATTTCTTTACCTATCATTAAGGATTATGAATTATATGGTAGGCATGATGTATTAACTCATGTAGGAAATACTATAAATTTAATGTCCAGTGGGTATTTCAATCATCCCAATATTATCTATCCCGGGATGTATATTATATTATCTTCTATTTATTATATCACAGATTTAGATCTATTTATGTTATTTAAATTAATGCCCGTATGTCTAAGTATTATATTTTTTATTTTTTTATTTATTCTCTATAGATTTATATTAACTGATTTTTATCTTGCGGCAATCTCTACATTAGCCGGTTCAGTTTTATTATCGATCAGTACTGTGCCACAGCTCACTCCTAATACATTAGGCAATTTGGTAATTCCTTTGGCATTGTATCTATATGTTAGATCAATTTATAATTCAGCCTTAAGTGTCAATTTCCGTGTGTGTCTAACTGTTTTTATCTTTCTATTGCCTATATTGCATCCAGTCTCAACTATACTTTTTTCTATCTCAATTCTCTCTATGCATTTTGTTATATATTATCTTAGCAAATATAAATTGATTGAAAAAAGCTCACCGTACTATATTAGCAGAATCGTACTCCCAATGTTAATTTGGGGTATTTCTTGGTGGAGTGAGACTCTTTCATGGAATGCGGCAATTAGAGGAATAGCGGATTCTTTTACAGAAAGCACAGATAACACTGCCGCTACAATATTATTGGATAAAATATCTTACGCATCCCAAAATGGCTATTCTGTAATCAACCAATTTATAAGAATTTATGGAGATTTTTTGATATATATGATCTTAACGATAATCTCTTTTTACCTCTTATTAAGAAAGCTGCGTATGCAGAAATCGCATGAACAAAGATTGCCCAACTGCAGCTCTCTTTTTCCATTCTATGGTGCAATTATTTCCTGCTCTTTTCTTATGATTGCTCTCTTTGGTACAAATATATCTTTTTCTCCTTTTAGAGTATTGGCAATTATGATGCTAATATCTCCCATATTTTTAGCAGTTGTTTTCTTCTCTTTTTCACCCTATTTTGGATCTTTTTTTAAAAGAAAATACATAGCTACTATATTATTGATTATATTCTCTTTGCTGCTTATAATTTGTTCTCTGAATGGATTTTTGAAAATGTATCCTTCCAGTTATATCTTAACTCCTAATAGCCAAGTAACGCGAAGTGAAATAGATGGAATGGATTGGTTCTTCTCTGATAAAAATATCAGTACCACTTTATTATCAATTTCTCTCCCTGGAGGACGCTTTGAAGATTTGTTATTGCGACAAAATGAAATAAATAAACGTAAATTTTTGACGCGTGTTGGTGATGAAAAGAATCAGCTTGCTCCTTATCACTTCAACTATAATGTTCATGATAAGCTTGGATATTCTGTAAAAAATAATACGTATCTCGTCTTGAGCAAGAGCGATCGAATCATATACCGTGAAATTTTTCCCGAGATTGAAAACAACAGATATACTAAAGATGATTTCCATAAATTGGAATCTGATAGTAGTATAGATAAATTATACTCAAACGAAGGTCTCGATATACGTCTTATTTATAGCAAAATGTAGATATTATTATGGTTTAATACATATGGAGCTCGGAGGGTCACGAGTTCCCATCCTTTTGATTGGGGTGGCCGCGCGCAGCTTGATTATAATTTACTTATGCAAGGAAGGCATAACAAAAGCTATTGTATGTGTTTAGCACGCCAGCTTTGCGGTTAGCATTTGTAGGCTATTTAACCCCTTTTGCCCCCATGTTGCCAGTGTCGTCATGATTCGCTCATGAATCGATGTTCCTTTATCATTTCGAAGGGTGCCCAGGATTTTTCTCAAGACGACATGTGGTCGCAATGCTCTCTCTGCCCTGTTGTTAGTCGGCTCTACACCCGGATTGATGATGAACGTGAACCAATACTCGAATCCATTATTGATTTTCCCGATGAACTTTCGAACTTTCTCGATAGAATACTCTTTCGAGATCCAATGCCGAAGCGCTTCTCGCGCCAATTCCCATAAAGTCATTCTGACTTCTGGCGGTGGATCGTTTTCCAGAGCTTTGGTTAGTAGGTCGTATAGCTCTTTGAGTGCTTTATGCAGCGGAATAGCTTCCTCGAACTTCTCTGCAATGTCTTTTGACTCTCGAAGTAGATGCGCCCAACATCTCTGAATGCGATTTGTAAACCTGGCATACAGCTTCCACCCGTCACATGCGGTTATTCCCTTAAATCTCCCAGTCAAAACTTCCATAAGAACCTTCATGCTTCGGCTCTTTCGAATTAAGAAAAAGGACTCCGATGGGGTGGAAAATGTCCAGATCCAATGTCTTTCTCCCTTTACATGGATTGACGTTTCATCCACATACAGGATCGGAGCGCCACGAATCCTTTCCAAGATAGCATTGTATTCAGGTCGGATGGCGTCTGCAGCGCAACGGGTCAAGTCTAATATCGTTGCAGGGCTTATTTTCAAATTATAGTACGTGTTTAGCTCACACTTACTTTTTAAGATTTAGCCACCAAGCAGAAATAAA
>ENA-UOOR01004664-UOOR01004664.1-fermentation-metagenome-genome-assembly--contig:-NODE-4664-length-10692-cov-3.773150_pt1 | contig 10692 bp, 12 predicted proteins | sample MGYA00245780_ERZ724029 | MGnify/ENA primary metagenome ERZ724029 (study PRJEB28704, sample SAMN03018315) | fermentation metagenome | biome: anthropogenic terrestrial biome; feature: soil; material... | reverse complement strand
AGAAACGGTTGCAGTTGATACACCTGCAAGCTCAGCAATTTCTTTAATAGTCATTTTATTCCCTACCTCATTATTAAGTAATCGTTTAACTAAATCGTTTACTTAATTATATCACATAGAAAATTAAAATCAATATATAAATCCAAAAAATTGATTCATTTATGATAATGTCCTAATATATCGTTTATGATTATGTCCCAACAATCATAAATAATATATAATATAACCCTATGACAAAAATAATGGGGTGACTAAAATGAGAAAGGTAATTTTAACTATGACAGAAAATGAAAAATACAAAATAATTAAGAAATTAGTTAATACAAATGGAAATAAGAAAAGAGCCGTCTTATCATTAGGTTGTACATGTAAATAGAATGATTCAAGGATATAAAATACATGGAAAGGACTATTTCGTACATGGTAATCGTGGAAGAAAGCCTACTCATACTATTAAAGAAGATATAAAAAATACAATAATATATCTTTATCGTACAAAATATTATGATGCTAATTTTGAACATTTTTCTGAACTACTTGAAAAGTATGAAAATATCAAAGTTTCACCAAGTACTGTCCGTTCTTTTTTAATGGAAGAATTCATTCTTTCTCCTATGGCTCATCGTTCTACAAAGAAAAGAGTTAAAAAACAGTTGGAAGAACAAAGGAAGAATACAGCCTCTAAAAAAGAATTAGAGAGTATTAGTAATAAAATTGTAGAGATTGAAGATGCTCATCCTAGAAGACCTAGATGTGCATACTTTGGGGAAATGATTCAAATGGATGCTTCTGATCATCTTTGGTTTGGAGATGTAAAAACACAACTGCACGTTGCTGTAGATGATTCTACAGGTGCTATAGTAGGTGCAAGAGACTCTTAATGGCTACTACAATGTATTGAGTCAGATACTTAAGGGTTATGGTATACCCTACATGTTTTTTACGGATAGGCGCACTGTTTTTGAGTATAAAAAGAAAAAATCCTCTTTGGTAGAAGAGGATTCTTTCACTCAATTCGGCTATGCCTGCAAGCAATTAGGAATTGATATTAAAACAAGTAGTGTTACCGAAGCCAAAGGACGCGTAGAAAGAATATTTCGAACCCTACAATCACGTCTCATAATAGAATTACGGCTTATAACGGCATTCCCACCATTGAGCAAGCTAATGCATTCTTAGACTCTTTTATAAAAGAATATAATGCTAAGTTTGCTCTGCCAATAGATGATATCAAATCTGTCTTTGAAAAACAACCAGATGATGAGAAAATAAATCTAACTTTAGCTATCCTTACAAGCCGCAAGGTAGATAATGGGCATTGCATTAAATTTGAAAATAAGTATTTTAAGTTAATGGATAGAAATGGATCTCCAGTATATTATCGCAAAGGTACTTCAGGTATGGTAGTTAAAGCATTTAATAAGGATTTGTTTTTCTGCATAGATGAAATTGTTTATGCTTTAGAAGAAATACCTTCACATGAACATAAATCAAGAAACTTTGACCATGATATTAATGTTGAAAAACCAAGAAAAAATATATACCTCCAATGAGCCATCCATGGAAACAGGCATCATTCGAGAAGTATATGAATAAACAAGCACATAGACCGGACATAACTGGGTTAATATCTTAATTAAACTAATAATCTATAAGGGTCTTATAAAATCGTGTATTTTAAAGGTTTATTAAATATGCTTAAATTTCAGAACATTAATCATAAATTGATTTAGCACAACATTTCATGTCTTTATTGTAGAGGTATGTATGCTAGGCTGGCATAAGTGTGCCAACAGGCTTTGTTACCCAGTGCATTTCTGGGGGCAGAGCCTGTTTTCAAGCCTGTTTTAGCTTATATATGGGTTCCTGCAGTCAAGATTTTAATTGTTTAAAAGTTAAATCAATACTAAAAATATCAAAGCACCAAAACATATGATAAGATACCTCCTAAGTAGACAAGGTAAATAACCAAATCTACTTAGGAGGTATTTTTATGGGACATTTTCAAAAGTGCTTGACAGTTTTTTGAAACCTGGTATGTTTATGCAAATATATCCTGCTACTATCTGGAATTTATTTGTCCTATTTAATATAACATATCCAAATTTTCATGAATTTTTTATTTAGCCGACTCTTTTTTTATTTAATGAGAAAAAAGTAAAACTCCCTATTAAAATAAAAAATAAATACAAACCAACTTTACAAAAGAAAGAAAAAAGAGAACAGAGCGTTATAGCAAGGGTGATACTAAGCTATCTATAAATTATAAATTTAGTTGATAATCGCAAAAATATCTTCTGTACTTTTAGCAGTTATCAGCTTTTGTTTTTTTTGTGGTATATTTAACAATTCAATAATTTCTGCAATTATATTTAGATGACTAGTGTTATCATTGGTAAGTAGCATGATTATAAGTGATACTGTGCGCGAAGAATCTAAACGCATAGGAATCGGTTTTTTCAATGTTATTATACTCATGCATGGACCTGATATATCTTGTGTTAACAAATGAGGCATGGCAACATCATCATCAATAACGGAATATCCCTTATATTTTTTATTAAAATAAATCATTTCATTTACATGTTTCTGCGTGATATAACCTTTATTAATCAACAAGTCCCCAGCAGCTTGTATTGCTTCATCACAATTTTGTACATCTACTCCTATCCGCACTAACCCAGGTCTCAATACATGTTTAATCCCAAGGATTACGTCTTTTTCACCTAAATAAGGTTGCTCTTGTAACCGCTTTGCTACATCTACAATGAGCATAAGCTTTTGCTGAGGTTTAATATCTAGTGCATTTATTACAATATCAATTGTTTTATTTATAGATTTGCAATCATAATCCAACTGAAGTTGAAATGGAAGACTTGACATTAGTTTCACGATGTCTTCAATAGGAAGCATGGGATTTACATATATATATTTATTATAGGAATTTTGTAGAGGAATAGTACTAATTATAATATCTCCTTGTAATTCATGTTCTGTTTCTAAAAATTCATTATATGAAATAATATTTGTAACATTAATATTGTTAAACAAACTTTTTAGACGATATTCTAAAAAACGTGAAGTAGCAAGACCACTGTTGCAAACAATAATTACATTTATGATACGACTGACTTCCTCTAATTTCCCATCAGAAATTGAAGAAACTAATATAAATGCGACATCACTTGCTTCCTGTTCAAAGCAACAGGGTTCTATATTTAACCTATTTATTGAAATATCATGCAGCCACTTATAAACAGCTTTATATACATTGGGATATTTTAAAAAAATACTTTCTTTCTCTACTTGATTTTCACGATGACTATATATTTTTAAAAACTGACGGCACGTAAAAATGTTTATATAAGTAGCAATATCCACTAATGAACGCATATCTACATTTATACTTCGCCCTAAATATATCTCCATGCTAGCAATAAATTCCTTAGCCATTTTCATTTCAATTGAATCTTCTTTGATGACTGAGCTATATTTGTCTAAAGAATACCATACTAAATTAAGATACCTCTGTTCATCTTCATTTATACTATCTATGTCTATTAATTTAACAACCTCTGAAAAATCAATATTTTGCTGAGCATAAATTTCCATAAAAAATGAATTGTTTTTAAAACTTACCTTTATACTATGACCTTGTTTAATTCTTGTAACAACAATGAGCAAGTGGAAAAATAAATCACATATGCCTTCATCTGTTAAATTGGTAGAATTCTTACTTTGAAGCAACTGAATAATAGACCATATCTTTTCACGGTACATTTCAAAAATATAAGCAAGTTTATCAAGCCGATAGGTAGTAAGCAAGCCCTTTAAATCAGCAAAGTGAGAATGAATCATTATTGGATACATATAGTCAAAGGAAATCATTATATTTTTTAATAGAATAAAGCATCCACGGCGTATATTCTCCTCACTATCCTCAACATATGTACCAATACGAGGACGAGACACAAGATTGACTTGGTTTTCCTCCATCCATGCTTTAATATCTCTCATATCATTTGTAACAGTAGCTGTACTAATTTTAAAAATCTGTGATATTTTGATTGTAGTTATCGGTCCTTCTCGAAACAAAATCTGACCTACAATAGCAAGAATTCGCTCTTTGGGTAAAAGGAAACATCCTTCTATGGAATAGTCCCTTAGAAGATCAATAATTTCATGACCTAATTCAATAAGTTGAACGCCCAAATTTGGAACCCTTCTAATAGGATTTAAGTCATTGGACAAAAGCCATTCATCAATTTTTTCCATATCATTACGAATGGTACGATCACTGACAGAACAAAATTCAGCTAATTTTGCAATAGGAATTGGTTTTGTACGTCTCAATAGAAAATGAACAATCCCTATACATCGTCTATTAATCATAACTTACACCTCACAAGTACATATTTACCTCCATTAGGATGACAGTCAACGTTACTATTTCTATTAAATTTGCTTCCACAGGAGATTTTACTATGAAAATAGTTATCCTATCGTTGTGGAGTTGATATCCACAAAAAACTATCGTTGCAACGTCTGTATCTACTGATAAACAAGGTATCTCTACCTACCAGCAAAAAACCCTTTTAACTATTAATAGTGATAATAAACGATTTCACTGTCGGTTTATTGAAGACAATTGTTAATCCAAGTGATGGTATATCCATTTTTATTGATTCCCCTGAGAAATAAACTTGTAGAAAACTTTTACTGATTAGAATGGAAGAACAATATCATTTCATACTTAAGAATTCAATTTCTTCATAAATAATTTTTCTTCCATAAAGAAAATTAATTTCATGCTGATTGACACGATATTTATATTTTGACAACTTAAAGAGCAAAGTTTCGAAACATATAAGTTGTCCTACAAATTCATCTTTAAGGGCAATATATATCCTTCCAGTTGGTTTTATTAACATTAGAACCTGCTTCACAATGTCAGCAATATTCATTTTTTTAGTGAAAACATGAAAGATGCATATGACATCATAATAATGAGCAATCAAATCTTTGTATTGATTCGTATAGACTAGGTTAACACAACTAGAAACAAAAGTCTTTTCTGCAAATTCAATACGTGTAATATCTAAATCATAGCCAGTTACTGTTTTAGCATGCTTAGCTAAATAGTAGCTTCCTCCACCATAACCACATCCATAGTCCAAGACAACCTGTTTTTTAATCTTTTCTTCTGTCAGCTCATATGGGGCAAAAATTATGCTTAAAAATTTACTTGTTCGGATAGTATCAAAAAAAATATCAATATTATTGTCCATAAATCTCCTTCATTCTATAAGCAAGATATCCGTCATGTCGAAACGGATATCTTGTTCTAATTAATTTATTAAATAAATATATTAATTATTTAAATAAAGAAAATATCTTTATAAATAGTAACCCAATTGTATTGAAATCGATTGCTTCATAAGCACCACCTGTAGCTACAAGATGCCCAGTAAATGGGAAAGTAAAAGCAACCATATATTGAAGCAAGAATCCTGTAACAAAAGCGCTAAATACAGCATTTTTGTAACCACCATGTGCATTTGCATAAACACCGATTAATGCACCTTCAAAAAAGTTTATTTGTACACCTGGAAGAACAACAGGTGAGAACCCAGTAATACTCATAACCAAAGTTGCACAGACTGACCCCACTAGGCTAGATACAAAACCTATCATTACTGCCGTTCCCCCATAAGGGAAAATTGTGGGATAATCCAAACCAAGCTTTGCATTGGGAAGAATCTTTTCTGCAACACCTGCAAATGCGGGGATTAATTCGGCAAGCATCATACGAACGCCATAAAGAATGACAGCGATGCCACCACCAAATGTTAATGATTGTAATATAACATATACGATCCATGGTGTCGATTCAGCAATCTCCTGAGTTACAGATATTCCAGCTACAAATACAAAAACAAAATTAAGAATCAAAAAAGCTACACTTGTAGACATTATACTGTCTTTCATCCAATTTAAGGATTTTGGAAAACTTATCTCTTCGGCAGACTTGCTATTTTTTTTAAACAATCTACCAGATTCACCAGCAATTATAATACCAATGCTACTTGGAACAAAATTGCAATGCTCATCGGTAAGTGGTTTTGCATAATGAGCTGAAATCGTAGTAGATATCCAGAAATAAATTCCTGAAAAAACACCTCCAATAAGAACAATCTGGGCTATTGAAAGGCCAAACCCACCCATTACACTTGCCATAAATGCAGTCCAAAACAATTGAAGATGAACGGTTAAAGCAAGATTTCTCCACTTAGTAAACCTAGCTAAAATAATATTGATAATAAAAGCTACAATAAACATTAATGCCGATTCAGTACCGTATTTTAACATAGATTCTGAATATACTGCCCAGTATAACGGAAGAACACCGTTAACACCTAATCCTTTCTGAACAAGTGTGGTAAGAAGATTGATAGGTGTACCAATTATCCCTGTACCTGCACTAAGAATAAGATATCCCATCATGGTTTTCAATGTCCCAAGAATAATATCCCCGCTTTTTTTTCTTTGGATAATAAGACCAATTAAAGCTATAAACCCTAACATTATTGTAGGATCACCTAAAACATTAACTATAAAATTAATCACAGAGACTTCCCCTCCTTTATTCACTTTTTATTCCAAGCGATAGTAGGTGTTTGTGTAGCCCACATCCCACCATCTATACCAATAGTTTGACCAGTAATATATTCAGCTTGTTCAGAACATAAGAAACTTAGAAGCTTAAATATATCTTCAGATTCGCCGAATCGACGCAATGGAATCTGGGATAGCTTGGATTCTTCCCTATGTTGAACAAAAATTTCTGACATCATTGGAGTATTGACTACACCAGGCGCATAACAATTAACTCGGATATCATATGGTGCTAGCTCAGCAGCCCAAACCCTAGTAAGTGTTACCAAGCCATTCTTTGCCGCGCCGTATGCTCCTGAGGATGTATTGGGGAAAGTAGCAAGAATAGATGAAACGTTAATTATATTACCACCTTCCCTTTTCATAAATGGTATAACTGATCGCGTACAATACATTGGTGCCATCAGATTTACACGAATCATCAACTCTATATGATCATCAGTAGAGGTTTCAATCATGCTTTTGTGTAATATCCCTGCATTGTTGATCAAAATGTCGATTTTGCCAAAATGTTTACCTATATCTTCAATAATTGCTGAAACTTGTGTACTGTCACTCACATCAGTCGCATAAGCCTTAAAACGGTCTGAATCAGTAGGACCCATATCTTTTACTACCTCATCAAGAGACTTCGAATTCAAATCAAGTAGACTTACTGCTGCACCTGCATGATAAAATTGCTCAGCAAAATATCTACCTTGACCTTGACCAGCGCCTGTAATGACAACGATTTTTCCTTTAAACCCTTCTGTTCCCATGGTTCTCCTCCTTTACAAAAATATTTGATATTAACAACGCCTAGTCTCTAACATTAAAGCATATTCTTCTCTTTAAAAAATACTTCTAGCTTATCTCGTATCTCTTGTTTATTTACAAAGCTGTTTAAAATAATGATAGGAACATTGATTTCGGTTATAACTTCTGCTATTTCACTACCAACCAGTATTAAATCAGCATCTTTTACAGCACCCTTATATGTTGTAGTATCACTTACCTCTAGATCAGCATTAATACCGAGGCTATCAATGACTTTTTTAGCATTCATTTTTAAAATTACACTGCTTCCACATCCACATCCACATATTACCAGAATACGCACTTATAAGTTCACCTCCTTTCCATTAAAAATGTCCGCAATTTTTTGTTTGTTTTTGCATTTTGCAATTTCATAGATAATATTTTCATCTTCAAATATATCTGCAATCATTTTCATATGCGCCAAATGAACACCATCATTATATCCTGCCAATCCTATTACTAATTGAACAGGATCATTAGACTGGTTACCAAAATAAACAGGTGCCTTGAGAGTAACAATGCTAATACCGCTACTTATCACACTAATGCTAGGTCTAGCATGAGGTATTGCTAACCCTGGAGCAATTACAATATATGGACCTAGTTCTTTGACCATTTTTATCATATCATCCACGTATTCTGACTTGACAAACCCATTCTTCACCAGCAGATTCCCAGCTATTACAATGGCTTCTTCCCATGTCTTAGGTTCGGCACCTAAGATAATACAATTATTAGAAACTACATTTGCTGCTTTCATTCATCCAATCCAGCAACGATCTCTTTTCCTGAGCTCGCTCCTATCCTCGTTGCACCTGCTTCAATCATCTTAAGCGCATCAGCAGTAATACGTATACCACCAGCAGCCTTTAGTCCAGTAGTAGGTTTTATATGTTTTCTAATCAGCTTTACATCCTCAACTGATGTGGATCGTGGTAACATTGCGCTAAAACCAGTGGAAGTCTTTACAATATCAACCTGATTTGCCTCAGCTAACTCACAAGCTTTTATTATTTGCTCCTCATTAAGAAGTGGTGTTTCGATAATCAATTTAAGTAGAACACCATTATCATGGCATAATTGGGAAACCCCAAATAACTCTTGGTTTACAATATTATAAAGCCCAGATTTAAGAGCACATACATTAAGAACTAAATCAATTTCTTCTGCTCCTTTTTCAATAGCTTCTTTAGTAGCACAAATTTTGACCTCAGGTACATCCATACCTAAAGGGAAACTTATTACAGTACACACCTTAGTATTAGTGTTTTTGAGAACTGATGTAGCTGTCTCTACCAGCGTGGGAAGTATGCATACGCTTGCAAAACCTGCTTCATCAGCTTCCTTACAAAATTCGGTGATATATTGTTCCGTCTGACCAGGCTTCAAGTTTGTCTGATCAATAAATTTAGCAAGTACTTGTTTTTTCATAATAATCTCTCCTTTCTTTACTAAGCTTTATAAACTGTCCACAATTTCGAATGAAGCACTAGTTGCGATACGTGAAACTCCAGCTTCAATAAAAGCTATAGCATCTTCTTTGGTACGGACACCACCAGATACCATTATTTTAAGATCATCTCCATAATGTTTTTTAACAAGCTTAACTTGGTCAAGAGTTGTTGAATAACCATATCCAGGGTTAGTCTTTAAAAAAGGTATTCCTAATTCAAGTGCAATTTCACAAGCACAAAGTTGCTCATCCTCTGTAAGTAAGCTTGCAAAATACAATAATTTGCATATCCTGCCTTCCATCATTTCTACGCATGGCTTTAAATCTTCCTTTACCTTTTCATAATGTTTAGACTTGAATGCACTGATATCCATTGCGATATCTAACTCGTCAGCCCCATCTTTTAAAGCAGTCTGAACCTGTAATACTTTTGATTTATGGTTCATACTTCCTAATGGATAAGATATTACAGAACATAATTGCTTACCAGCAGCGTGCAAAATCTCTGCATTGCTCTTAATAAAGAATGGTTCTGTCAAAGTCATTTTGAAGTTGTAATTTAGAGTTTTGCGGACAAAAGACTCCACTTGTGTCATAGTCGGTGCAGGTGTAGCACCAAGTGATGCATCTATGATACTTTCCACATCATACTTAGTAACATTCATTTTATAACTCCTTTCTCTATACATGTATTCTTGATAACAGTGAGGCTAAATTTGAATCACTGCTACTTAATTTCAAGCATAGCATGAGGAATATTATGTGTAAATCATATATGTTTTCACTCCCATTTTGAAATTTATTATTGAATAACTAGATAAGCTATACTAAAAAGGACAAGTTAATTCTGAAAAAATAATACTATTAGGTCAAATGACCCAGGGTAATGTATAATAAGAGTTAGTAGATACTGACGAATGGAGGATTCCCCAATGGGGAATTATAGCAGAAGAAATAATGGAAAGTAATAATTCATGTCAAAGATTACTTAATGAATTAAAAGAAGAATATGGGTTAAGCCCAATAGAGACGAAAGCACTGATTGAGCAGTATCTAGTACCAGCTGCACTTACCGCGAGTTTTAATTGTGAAGAAAATCCAGAAAACAGAAAAGGTTTAGCATTTACAAAAATTAAAATCCAACAATTAACATGAATTTATGAAGATAATCTTCTTAGCTATGAAGATATAGGAAATATACTGTGGATAAGTATATGCATTATAAATCGTTACATAAACACTATCGAAAGGTATAAAAAGGTGGAAAATTTCTTTAATTTGATCTAATAGAAAACAAGCTTTTGAAACTAGTTTTTGTGATTTAACTTTAAAAAGTCTAATTTAGCCCTGCTATTGATATAGGCTCACTGCGGAAACCTTCAGCGAGCCTATATCAATAATTTTATTTTGACCTAATGACTTCTCTAAATCCATAACCCTTATGCAAGTATGCAAAAATTTGTATTCCAAAAATATCCCTCCTATTTATTTAAGGTATAGTATAACATACCCACTCATCATTCATTAAAAAAACAGTATTTGTTAAACAACACAATCTATAAGAAGAACCAAAAACAATCATCATATGTTGTAGAAAACTTCTTAGAAAATATAATTCAAGAGAAAAACAAAACACCCTAAACAGTAGTATAATAAATTGGAGATGCATAATGCATAAATGAAGCTGTTAATTCTTTTCAAATTCAATTATATCTCGTAATTCTGGTACAACATCCTTTGGCAACTCTCCATACAAACCTTGAACC
>ENA-UOOR01004661-UOOR01004661.1-fermentation-metagenome-genome-assembly--contig:-NODE-4661-length-10701-cov-216.971163_pt1 | contig 10701 bp, 12 predicted proteins | sample MGYA00245780_ERZ724029 | MGnify/ENA primary metagenome ERZ724029 (study PRJEB28704, sample SAMN03018315) | fermentation metagenome | biome: anthropogenic terrestrial biome; feature: soil... | reverse complement strand
TAACTTCAGCTCTATCGTTTATTAACAAAAGAGATTGATCTGGGCTTGAAGAAAGTACGGCAATTAAAGTATCAGAAATGTTTCTGGTGCAAAATGTATTTATATCCTTTACATTTATTTCATTAACCAGGGCAAGGCCTGTATCGGAAACGCGGTAATTGTTTATTTGCATTTTACCGTAATCTGAAACTGAAAATAGATTATTCGTTGGATTAAATCCCTCTCCAAGGGCCGATAGAAGTTCTTTCGGCCCTTTACCCTTCTTAATTCTAGCATAAATAATATGCGCATCTGTGGTGTCAAGAAGCTGAATAGTCGGTCCCTCTGTTAACGGATCGCCAATGATTCCATATGGTGTATAAAAAACAAACTGAGATCTTTTTGTATGCAGATAGTTCTTCAATACAACGCCATGTAGTGTGTCGTCGTGTTGGATGTTTGTCGTACGGGAATTATTAGTTCCGGTAGAACATGAGATGACAAGTCCCAAAATAAAGATAAACCAGCATAATTTCTTCATAGATTTTAAATTATAGTTAGTGAAAAAAAGTGTCGATTATTATTGTACAGTTAATAATCGACACATAATTAAAACGATTTTATAAATCTGGGTTTGTGTCACCGGGCTTTTTACCTTCTCTGTACCCATCAACCTTACAATGCCATTCACCATGTGCCCAATAATCACAGGTGCCGTGTGCGCTATGGCAATTTGCAAAAAGCGTTGACCTGCAAAAAATATGGGTTTCGGTTTGTGGTAGTAGAGCTGATAAGTTTTCATCAACTAAAGTGTCCGCTCTTGAAACCGGCATGCTGCTTGTAACTAAAGCAAGAATTACAACAAAAGCAAACGAGGAAATTATTTTAAATATTTTTTTCATGGCATGAAAATTTAAGTTAAAATTAAAATGAAAAAATTAATCAAAAATTGTTACATCTCACGGAGGCACATCCCTCACCACCAAATAATACCAGTGCAAAAGTGTTGCCGTGCGGTGTGGATGTGCAAATGGATTTAAAAGGTTAGGAGGAAATATGTTATGTGGGGAGAACTCTCTCTCTCTCTCTCTCTCTCTCTACATAGATGGGCAAAGCAAGCACACGGGAGTACTTTATAAAAGCGGAATACAACCGGTTAAGTGCCTGCCATTTCATGGGTGTGGGACTATAAATAAAACAGGCGTTAAAGATAAGAAATTTAGAAGTATTTGTCAAGTAAAAAATGAAAATTTTTATTTCACATTTTCTAAAACAGTTGATTTAACTGGTGTTTCGGGTGTTTTGTGTGGGTAGATGTAACCGGAAGCCTGGAAATGAAAGCGAATTCCTGGTAACAACATTTGAAGTAGTTTCTTATTCACCGTTCATTTGCTGATGCGTTGTTTTGGACATGCAGAGTGTATTTGAGCTGCAATTTAGTGAATTTTGTGTTTGTAATACGTAAAAGCGAAAGTAATAATCCTAAAATTTTCCATTAACAATCAATCTTTTCTTTTTAAGGTGCGTTTCCTAAAACATTCGGTCGGTGAGTCTTATCTATTAGTTCACCCGCTTTTGATAGGTATTCCAAAAATTGCGTTTCAGTTACACCATCAAAATTAAAAGGGCACTTTATTGTATAATCTTGTGAGAGAAGGAAGATTAAGGCCTCAGTTTTTAAATTGTCAATATCCAAGGAAATATCTGAATTATAACAATTCTCAACTTGAAAACCGATTTCATCGATTTGTTGTTTGAAAAGTGGATTATGATCACAGTTGGCTATAACCAAATAATCCTCAATTTTTGTTCCTTAAAAATTGATGCAATTTGTATGAGATTATTTTGTTTGCAGGATAAACAACCCATCTCATTGAAAAAGATCACATATTTGGATTTTGAATTTAATGCTACTTTCAGTGGTGTTTTCTTTCCCGAGTAATTTGTAATCATTTCCTCTGAATTAAATGAAAGCGTTTGAAGTGCCAGGCTTTTGTCAAAGTTGTTTTTGTAATGTTCAAGTTGGGCATTAAAAATCATTGACCAGTTCAGCTCTTCTCGCGTATGTTTTAATTGGATTGTTATTTTACGATTGTTAATGATTTGTAAAAAATTCATGATCAACATAACTACAAAAATGATCCATAGAAAGCCACACTTTTTCATTGTTTACATTTTTAACATTACAAGAACGTAGTTGTCATCTTCTTTCAGATGCAGTTGATTGAGTTTATTTAAACTTTCCGGATGTAATGATTCGGGTTTTGTTTGAACTAATTTTAGCAAATAACTGGGGGTAATCATGAAAACAAAGGATTTTGTGTATTGATCAACGCCAATGCAGTATAAATTTTTTGTTCCAAACAGATCATTGTTTATTTTTTCTTTGCTAAAATGATAAATTTCTCCTTTGGGATTTCTTAAATAAAAGAATTCTTTTGAATTAATAGAGTATTTCAGGTAGAATTGCGAATCTGATTCAAAATATAGATTAATTAATGAATATTTTGTTAGCATTTCATTTTGAGCCGATTCAGATAAATTTACCAATTCATTATAGGATACAGGTTGATTGAAATCAAAAACCCGATAAGGTGTAGGTTTACCTTCCGAAAGGTTATATATTGTGTCATTGGCATACCTTCTGAATATCACATTTTTATTCCCATAATTGAGACCTTCTCTCAGTAATATTGAAAATTTACGGGAGGTATATGGAAAATAAAAGTCTAAATTTTTGAAACTCTTATCGGCAATGCAAAGTTCGGGATTTTTTCCTCCGGTAATAAATGCGCGTTTATTATCAGGCAATGGAGCTGTCTTAAATGAACCAATCGTTGCAGGTATCTCTGATGAATTTAGAATTTCAAAACAATCCGTTGCGAGGCTGTACACTTTAATTGATGTCCCCATATCAAGAATATTGATCGTTTTTTTTAAAGTATCAATATAAAAATCCATGGGATAAATTATTTCACCAGGCCCTTTCCCTTTACCGCCAACAGTAGTGATATATTTCCCAGACCTATCAAAAACCAGGAGTTTTCCCGCCACCTCACTATCCAGTATAAATATCCTGTCATTATAAAATATTATTCTTTCAATATTTCCAAATATTGCTTCATCATTAGTTTCAAGTTTTATGAAATCAAATAGTGGAAAGATGTCACTCGCTATTGTTTTTCCCCTATCTTTTTCATCATTCACTTTGATAACTTCAGAAACAATTTCTTTCTTGTCTGCTTTGTTTTTTAGATCAGTACAGCTACAAACAAGAAGAAGAGTTGCTGATATTATAATAAATGTAATCTTCTTTTTCATTTCATTTTGAGATTTAATTAGGTGAATGTTAACAAGAAACAATTTCAATAGCTAAAAGTATGAGCAGTGCACAATCATTGAAGATCAAGAATTTGAGTCTAATTGCATATATTTATCATCCAATTGGCTATTGAAATTGTTTTTTTTAGTTCGTACTTGGAACACAATTGCGGGTTCTATCTCCCCATTTAGCACACGCAAGACCATCACCTTTGGGGACACATACTTCATAAATCGTTCCATCGGAACAGGTTTTTTGTTGCCAATTATATTTTTTTTCTGGCGCGCTATGTGAAGATTGAATGGAAAATAAGTTGATTGCAAAAATTGTCACAACTGATACTCCGAATAAGAGAACTTTTTTCATGATTTGACATTTTTAAAATTTGTAGAATTAGGACTTGTTTTCTATTCACTTGAACATTTCACGGCGGCACATCCTTCACCACCAAATTATACCAGTGAAAAAGAAGCGTGGCCTTGCGGTGTAGATGTGCAAATGGATTTAAAAGGTTAAGGTTGAATGAATTATGTGAGAAGAACTCTCTCTCTCTCTCTCTCTCTCTACGCAAATGGGCATTCCGGGCGGGCGCCGGTAGTAGAATGTGTTGTATAGAGTGATGATAAAACATTCGTATGGGATTAATTGGCAAAAAAGATACAACAATTGGATAGTGCGAATAAGGTCTAATTCATATTCGTTCGCATCTGTTTATTATTCGTATGCTTTTTTCGGGTATTCGTATGTTTTTATTTTGGCTGTTTGTTTGTTTTGTTTATTTAACGCAAAGTTCGTTTCGTTTTGTAAATGCATTTTATTCAGGGCTTAGCTTATCCCTTGCCATTTCCAGGTACTTATCAAGTAATTCCGGATAGGCCATATCAGGTATGTATAGCGATTTTATACGATTTTCGGAATCAAGGATACATAAGTAGGGGAGCATCAAATTATCAATATCCTGGTGGAAAGATTCCGATATGTACCAGGATTGCTTAACAAAGTAGTTCTCAGCCATTGCCGGATTAGCGTCTGAGTATATAAATATAACGCGCTCATTCTCTTTAAAATCCTGGATGCAGAACTTTATCCTGTCAATAACGAAGTCCACACATGGGGTGCACATATTTCCTGAAAATCTGAATACCAGGCTGGGGGTGTTGGTAAGACTGTACAAATTGGTATTTTCTTTCGTATCAGGAAATGTTAATGTTCTGCTATCTATAATAGTGTCTAATTCATATTTCCAACTTCTTGTAGAGTTGAAAACAAGATTATTGACGGCTGGAGGGTTATTGAAACTGTATAAACTCTCGTTTATGCTTTTCTTAGTATCTTCTACAATCAAATACAATGAAATCAGCGCTGCTAAATAAATAGGAATTATTGTCCAGATTTGTTTCATGTTAAATCACTGCCGTCCGAAAGTCAGGCAAAAATGATTTATTAAACATTATAACACATTTATTATCAGCTATATGTATCAATTAAAGTCCCTTGAACCGTGAATTTATCTCGGTCAAATAGTGTTTTATCGGGTGGCTATTCTACCCTATATACTTTACCATTTATGCTACATAGGTAATCAAAGGACAGATAATGGAGCAAACAAATCCGCACCTTCTCACAAAAGTTGCTAAACGCTGTTTTTCCCTTGCAATAAACTCTGCGAATCAATTCCAGCAACAAATAAATGATCATCGCCACATAGATTTGGGATTTTACCGCATTTTCACTTGTTCCCAAAAAAGTTTTGATTTGCAGATTTTGCTTCATTAGTTTAAAAAAAATCTCAATGTCCCAACGCTTTTTGTATAGGTCAGCTACTGTCCTGGCCTTCCAGTCCAACTGGTTGGTTATTATTTGGATTACTTTGTTTTCATCCGCCTTGTATACAGCGATTAAGCGAAATACTTCACCTTCTAAACCGGCTTTTTGAGCATCTTTGCTAGTGAACCTTATTAATTCGTCCTTCAAAATATCCTGATCTGTGTGTTCCGGCAAATCGAGTTCTTCAATACTTTCGTACAGTATGTTGCTTTTTAAACGAGTAACAAATACGTTTTTGGCATTGCATCTCCTTCTTATCAGGGCGAAATCAAAATAAGCCCTGTCTTCAACGATAATGGTTCCTTTTGGGAAAATCTGATTTTCTAACCCTTTGCTGTCGTGCAACTTGGCTTCTGTAATATTGATAAGGTCGGGTAGCCCCAAAGTATCGTCCCAAACTGTATGGATTTTAAGTCCACCTTTTGCTGTTCGGAACTTTGCCCAGTCAAAAAGGCTCAAACAAAGGCTCACCGTGGAGCTGTCGATTAATTTCACCGTTTCATCCTTTACCTCCTCAATTACTGTTCGGTCCCGCTTATCGGTTAAGGTACGCCTGTAGTAGTTAATCAATTGATAATAAATGTCTTCAAAGGTCCGATAATCTCTTTTTTTATTGCCGTCGCTCATGGTCGATTTGGCAGGGTTTTGACTTAACCCTAAGTCCTTTAAAAAAGTGCTACTGATTGATAGTCCGCAGCTTATATCGGAAAGCGTATAGCATTTTCCAAGCTGTCCGAAACTTAAAGCTACTAACTGGTCGTAAGTTTTATACTTATGGCAACCTTTATCTGATTGGAATTTTTTGATTGAATTGCGAAGTATAAAAGCTGGAACTAAATCTAAAACCTGTCGGATAACCGGTTTTTTGTTATTTTTACTACTCCTGTGTAATTTCATAATTTTTGAAAGTTTTTGTCGACCTACAAAAATATGAGATTCTCAGGCACTTTTATTATTTAAAGTTTCGGATAGTTGTGATGTTAAATGTTTTGTTTGAGTTTATAAAGGATAATTACCGGATTTCCGTATTCGTTTCTTTGATTGCTGTCAGTAATTCCAAATTCTGACTTCAACTCTTCATTGATGAACATTGGAATATAGTGGGATGGAACTACATAAAACAAGTAGTCTCTGTAAAAAGTGGCTCCAAAAGGGAAATTACATCCATTATCAAACAATTTAAAATTTGTTATTTTATTCGTTTGCTTATTGATTATTACTGTGCAATTGTTTGATTTTTTTCTGTAAGTTGTTATAATATAGTTATCATTTTCAATATTGGTCCAGAAAAAGGGCTTATCCAGTTCTCCCTGAAGGGACTCATTATGAAGCCTTTTGGTTCCATAATCATGTATATCTTTTGTAGTAAATGGATCTTCGCCTAAATTTATGCAAAAGTGATCTTCAAGGCCTGCATTGGTTATTCGGTAACGTTGTGACTCGAACAACTCAAAAAGGTATAAATTATCCTTGTACGTGTAAAAGGGAGAAATCGAGGAGCCTAAATTATGTACAGGTAAATTAAGGGTTTGAGATATTACGTTTTTTGTTGATTTTGAGAAAAAGGTAAGGCGGTTTGGTTCTGAACTTGTATAGAAAACCAGTGTATCTTTATTCAGATTTGTAAAATAACTGGCAGCCCTCAGGTTTCCTGGTGAAGGGTAGTATTCAATGAAAGTTCCTTCGAGGGTATATCTATATAATGCCCCGGTTTTTGATAGAATGTCAATGGATTCTTCATAAGGGTTAATTTCAAAAAAAATAATATCAGCGTATTCACCCGGACCTTTCCCTTTTTTATTAATCTCTCTAACGAACTTCCCGGAATTACTGAACACGAATATTGATTCTTTCTTCTTGTCCAGTATATAAATAAAATCGCCGAAGGGTTGAGAAGTTGCCGTTTGGCCTATAAGCGGCACATTTTCTGACTCAAGGGGAATGATAAATACCGAATCAAATATTGCGGACACTGGGAGAGTTTGACGGCATTCAGAAAGATTAACGCTATATGTGTTTGTTTCGACATTACTAATTCTATTACAACCATAAACCAAAAAGGGTAATAAAAGGGCAATCAGAAATTTTGTTTTCATAGAAGTAATTTAGGAAGGCTGCCTTTTTTTGTTTGAAATACAATTCTGCTAAAAGTAGAAACCGTGAAAAAGTTTATTTGGGAGAAAACCTTTCATAGTAGTGTTTTGTTTTCAAGGCAATCTTTTTAAGGCAGCCTTTTAATTTTAACAAAAGTGATTCTTTACCAAGGGCATGGGGAATCAATAAAGCTTAATGGACAGAAATCGGTAGTATATCCGGTCCACATACTTGTACTGATTATCGCACCCCAAGCAGTAACATCACTTTTTGGTTTGTGGCATTTCCCATAATGAGTATTATTTGTTGGACATTCTATTACAGCGGTCGCTTTAGCTGCTTGAATAAATGGAAACTCCAACTTCCCGTTTTTAAGTAAGACATTATTTAGCAAAGTTGCTAAAAAAATGAATCCCAGAAGAACGAAAATTTTAAAGATGTTTTTCATTTCGTATAAAGTTTTCAAGGTGAATAACTAATTTATAGAAGGAACAGAGAAATGATTTCCTTACGGCGGCACATCCTTCACCACCAAATTATACCAGTGTAAAAGCGCGGCCTTGCGGTGTGGATGTGCAAATGGGTTTAAACGGTTAGGAGGAAATATGTTATGTGGGGAGAACTCTCTCTCTCTCTCTCTCTCTCTCTCTCTCTACGAAAATAGGCAAAGCAAGCATACGGGAGTACTTTATAAAAGCGGAATGCAACCGGTTAAGTGCCTGCCATTTCATGGGTGTGGGACTATAAATAAAACAGGCGTTAAAGATAAGAAATTTAGAAGTATTTGTCAAGTGAAAAATGAAAATTTTTATTTCACATTTTCTAAACAGTTGATTTAAATGGTGTTACTGGTGTTTTGTGTGGGTTGATGTAACCGGAAGCCTGGAAACGAAAGCGAATTCCCGGTAATAACATTTGAAGTAGTTTCTTATTCAACGTTTATTTAGCTCTAATCTAAATCAGCCGTAAATTATAAAAATAGAACAAAAGATTACGGATAAATGCCCAATCTTTTGGCAGCAAAGGCTAAATATGCCGTTATAGCTTCGGTGTCACCTTCTTCGGGGATAAAAACATTGCTGATTTGCAGTTTGCTATTCATTAAAAAGAAGTAGGGTAGGTTGAGCGTATCGGGCGGCAGACCCGTATGTTGAATGCTAAAAACCGGAAGCTCCAGCCGATTCATGCGTTTGAACTGGTAAAGGTAGGCTGGTTCACTATAGTATGCCAATAATAAGGTATTGGTTGCATTGAAAATGCCGTCTTCTTTTATCTCTGTTAGCAAGTCGTCAACGCACGATTGGCAATTTAATTCTGAATATCGCAGTACCAATACAGGTTTTGAAATTATGTTGTTTATGGCAAGGGTGTCGCCTATTTCATTGAATACCTCAAGCTGGGGATTGAGTTTAGCACCTTCTGTAAATAGTTGAAACTGCATAAGGCTTTTTTGATTGGCATGGAGCGTTTTCAATGAAGTTACGGCCCGGTTGTATTCATCCTTGCTTATGCCATTGCCAGCCCATAAGAAACGACCAAAAATCAGGACAGCTATTAAAGCAATATTCAAAATTGTGAGAATCCATATCGCCTGCTTTTCTGAAGATTTCATAGTCTTTGTTATTGTTCCTTAAAAGTTACCAGCATTAGCACCGGATTGTCGGTTTCTTTCACATCTTTGAGTTTTTTGAGCAGTTGGAGGCGGCGGGTCTCGGGGAGGAAGGCACAAGCGGTCTTCCCATCCGAAATTAGCCTGGTTATAATGTAGGGTTCAATAACGGATATTAAGTGTGTTTTGTCTGCATATTTGACAGAGGAGACGGGAAAATTGAAGAGGTCTTCAAACCCATAATCAATTGAAGTTATTACCGTCTTCGCTGATTTATTGAAAATTCCCCTATACATCCTTGTATTGTACATGTAATTAAAGGCGAAAAAATGAGTTGTCTCAAAGCCATCCAAAATCGCGGCAATCTGATGATCAAAAATATATTGATATAGTTCCTGGAAATTTCTTTCATCGGTGGAGGAATGTTTCGTGGAGGCATTGGACAGTGCCGATGGAAAGTTAACAAAATAGCGGGGAATACATTTACCATCGAAAAATTGATAGATGGTGTCATTCAGGAATGGTGGAATAATCAGCAGAGTATCACCAAATGATGATATTCTAAAGGGTGTTCCGGGAGAACTGGGGTTAATTATTTTTATATATTCGTCAGCACTTTTTTCTTTGGGATTGATCGCCAATAGTGCATTTGCTGACGATACTCCACTGCCATCCCATAGTAATATATTCTCATTTTGGTATTTAATATTCATTGGAGCAAAACTTGCTCCCGTTCCCGGAAGATTACTTAATAAGACTTCATGGTTGTATTCGTAGTTTTTGTCATAATGATGGATTATTTGATAATCAAGTATAACAACACTTCCATCGCTCAATATGTCATAATCCCTTAATTCATTAACTTCTTGTGGCCCTTTACCAAAAACAGCTATGCTTTGAATGTAATTGCCATTCTGATTAAAAACTAAAAGTGGATATGAATGTCCCTGATAAATGAATATTTTATTATTAAAATTCGTAATTTTTTTAATGCGTTTTATCTGTGGCGCATTGCCGGTCTGTAGTGCAATGATATCTACATCTGCAACAATTTGGTTCAGGTATTCATCAAAATCCACTTGTGAAGAAGATTCATAGTCGGAAATGCTTATTTTCTGGTATGGAAATTTATTTTCCTGGGATTCAACATTACATCCTCCAAAAAGCACCATTAAGATTCCTGTTAATAAAAGTAGGTAGTTTTTCATATTTTTAATTATTTTTATTTAAAGTACAGTAACGGCAATATGCTTTTAACAAAAGTATATACAATTTCAGTATTGTTTGCGACAGGGTTTGGACAGTAACGGCAATATGCTTTTAACAAAAGCCGTTACTGTTTTTAGTCTAATCTACTTGTTAAATTGACGTGCAGATTAATCGGTGATAACAACAACTGGAGCAAGGTATCCGCATTCAAATCCTCCGTAGCACGTTCCGCTCCCATCTACACACCATCCTTCCCAGTGTATAGTGTAATCTGGATATAATGAATTACCGCAGGGCTCAGTTTCCAAGAATCTCCCTACCTCTGCAGCAAATGCTTCTTTTGGTACATTAATAAGGACAAATACTGCCAAAAGCATTACAGTAAGGTTGATAGCAATCACTATGTTTATTATTTTTTTCATGATTGATGAGTTTTGAAGGTTAATAAAAAGAACATATGTTGTGTAATAAAACTCACGGCGGCACATCCTTCACCACCAAATTATACCAGTGTAAAAGCGCGGCCGTGCGGTGTGGATGTGCTAATGGGTTTAAAAGGTTAGGCTTAAAATAAAAGATATTATGAAGGTTGAGAAGGCTCTCTTTCTCTCTCTCTCTCTCTCTCTCTCTCTCTCTCTCTCTCTACGCAAATGGGCAAAGC
>ENA-UOOR01004660-UOOR01004660.1-fermentation-metagenome-genome-assembly--contig:-NODE-4660-length-10702-cov-2.499765_pt1 | contig 10702 bp, 10 predicted proteins | sample MGYA00245780_ERZ724029 | MGnify/ENA primary metagenome ERZ724029 (study PRJEB28704, sample SAMN03018315) | fermentation metagenome | biome: anthropogenic terrestrial biome; feature: soil; material... | reverse complement strand
GATAAAATACGAGCTTTAGCAGCATTGACCTCGTAAACCGTTTTCTCCAAATCTATTGTGGTATACTTTCCATTTTCATAAAGAACTTTGCCATCTGCCATCGTTAAAACTATATCACCGCCTGATGCGGCATAAACCAAATTGTTCAGCACATCATGTATGGGCTGAAAATTGGCACGGTTAAGATCAAACACGCATAAATCTGCCTTATTGCCTAACTTCAGTGCCCCGCAATCGGTTCTGCCCTGGGCTTTGGCACCATTTAGGGTAGCCGCCAAAACAGCCTGTTTTGGGGTAATAACAGTGGGATCATTTTTAAAGCCTTTATTTAAAAGCGCAAAAAACTTCATCTCTTCTATCATATCTAAATTATTGTTGCTGGCAACACTATCCGTACCAAGAGCAACATTTATACCCATATCAAATAATTTTTTCACATCACAAACACCACTTGCCAGCTTTAAATTGCTTACAGGGCAGCTAGCCACTGTAACCCCTTTAGCCTTAAAAATCTCACGGTCGCAATCTTCTATCCACACACAATGAGCGGCAGTAGTGGAATTTTCAAAAACACCAAGGCTATCAAAATATTGTGCGGGCGTCATCCCGTTATGACGAGCCTTGCATTCCTCATGCTCCAAACGAGTTTCTGAAAGATGCAGGTTCATATTTGTGCCTATGCTTTTACAATATGCCGCAATCTCCTTAACCACTTCAGCATTAGAAGTATATTCGGCATGAATACCCATATCTATTTTGATTCTGCCGTTTTCCGCATTATGATATTTTTTATACAATATCTCCGATTCTTTAAAAGCAGGTAAATTTTCTAAATCCAAATTAGGCTTAAAAGCCGTTATAGGCCTATCAAAATTGCATTTTACTCCGCTTTCAATAACTGCCCTTAAAATATCTTCACCAAACATATACATGTCGGTAGTGGATACCGTACCATATTTAAGCATTTCCGCAAAACCAAGCAAGCTGGCATAATAAACATCATTACTGCTTAGCCTATCCTCAAAAGGGAATATCTTTTTAAAAAGCCAATCCTGTAGGTTCATATTTTCACCATAACCTCGTAAAAGCGCCATTGGCGTATGTGCATGAGTATTGATAAAAGCAGGTATAACAAGTTTACCCACGCCTTCATAAACCCTGCCAAAATCCATTTTAGGGATTTCGTAACCAATATAAGCTATTTTATCAGCCTTAATAGCTAAACAAATATTCTCTTTTATGTTTAAGTTTTCATCAAGCAAAGTGATATTTTTAAAAAGCATCGCTTCAGCACCTCTTTTGGTATCTGTTAAAATTAAACAGTTTAATTATGATAAAATAATACCACAATTAAAATTAAAAACGAAATAGGGCGGTTTAAACCACCCTATTTCAGTTTTTTATTCTTGTTTTGTCATATGCACTATCCCCAACACATCATCCACAGGCAGGGAAAAGGTAAGGCCTTTGCCTTCGCTATTCAACCCTGCTCCTTTGGTAATGGCCCGCATAACTGCATCCTTATCCTGCTTCGGCAAAAGTACCAAAACCACCTCTTTTTCAGGCTCAATGGAAACACCAAAAAATTTTTCGGCTTCGTGAATACCCGCACCTCTTCCATACAGTACTGTACCGCCATGGGCACCGGCTGCTTTGGCCGCATCCATTACCAAATCGGCGAAGCCACGGTTTACAATAGTAATTATCAATTCAAATTCTTTTTTTTCCATTATTTTTGCTCCTTTCGCAGCGCCATAGTCATATATGCCAAGGTTTTAGGGCCGCCTACACTATCAATGGGTATAGTGAAAGCTACGCCATGCCCGGGTTCTTTTAATTTTATATCTGTTTTCAAGAATTCTAAAATTTGAAACACTTTGCTTTCTTTTATAACAGTTATTATCAAATCCTTATCACTTTCCCCCAAACCCAAATAATCAAGAATATCCGAATTCGCAGTACCGTGCGCCAAACAAATCAAATTAAAATGCACATTATTAGCTTTATATTTTTCTACTATTTTGGCCCCTTTACCCCTATCTGTAATTGTTATCAAAAGCTTTATCCGTTCAATAGGCATTGGCATATTTACAGGCATATAGAATACTCCCTTCTAAAAATCAATAATCTCCTCATCAGCCCCATCAGCAGGAACAGCCTGCAACATATCAAGTTCAGTCCGTTTAAGTTTAATATTGTAAATAAAACCCATTAGCTGAATAGTGATTAAAGGCATCATAGTTACCATAGCAATAACACCAAAAGCATCCGTAAGTACATTGCCTCCCGCAGCCTCGCACGCTCCTATGGTAAAAGGCAGAATAAAGGTGGCCGTCATTGGTCCTGAGGCAACACCGCCTGAATCAAACGCAATAGCTGTAAATATTTTAGGCACAAAAAAAGTTAATAGTAAAGCTAGAGTATAACACGGAATTAAAAAATAAAAAATATTCATTCCTGTGATAACTCTGATCATGGCAAAACCCAAGGCTATGGCAACACCTACGCAAAAACCCAAAAGCATAGCCCTTCTGGAAATAGCACCACCCGTAATTTCTTCCACTTGTTTATTAAGAACATGAACAGCAGGTTCAGCCATCACAACTACAAAACCTAGGACCATACCAATAGGAATGATAATCCAACCGTAATCAAGGCCTACTATACGAGCCCCCAAATAATTACCGGCAGGCATAAAACCAATATTGACTGCTATTAAAAATATAACCAGCCCCAAATATGTATAAATAATACCTACACCCATTTTAATAATTTGGCTTTTGGGCAATTTAAATTTAAAAAGCTGAAAAAGCATAAAAAATCCTACTATAGGCAAAATTGCTAAAGCAACCTCTGTTAAATATTCAGGGAAAGCCTCCACAAATGCTATTATAAGTTCTTTAAAATTCCCTACCTCAGCTATAGCTACCTCACTTTGGCTTCCCGAGGGCCGGAAAATCATACCCATAACAAGTACAGATAAAATAGGCCCTAACGAACATAAAGCAACCAAACCAAAGCTATCGTCATTGGAGCTTTTGCCGCCGCGAACAGACACCACACCTATACCCAAGGCCAAAATAAAAGGTACAGTAATAGGACCCGTTGTTACACCGCCCGAATCAAAAGCCACTGCCACAAAATCAGCAGGCGCAAAAAATGCTAAAACAAAAACTACTAAATATAAAACCATCAGTAAATAGGATAATGACCATTTAAGAACAATCCTTAACAGAGCCAGCACCAAAAATAAACCAACACCCAATGCTACAGAACCTATTATAATACTGTTTGGTACCGAAGGCACCTGATTGGCCAAAATCTTCAAATCAGGCTCGGCTATAGTTATCATTATACCCATTAATAAGGCTATGATTACCAGAAAACTTATTTTTCTGGATTTGGTTATTTGAGCACCTATTTTTTCACCCATAGGCATCATAGCTATATCCGCACCTAAAGTAAAAAGCCCCATACCAAACACCAGCATAACAGCTCCTGCCATAAACAAAGCTAATATTCCCAAGGGCAGCGGCGTTACGGTAAAATGCAGCAATAAAACAATTGCGGTAATGGGAATTACAGAAGTCAAGGATTCTTTTATTTTCTTTGCCAGCTGTTTATTCAATAAATACAGCCCTCCCCTATGCCATAATTTAATATCTGTTTAATAATATAATATACGATTATAAAAATATTGTCAAAACAGCTCTTTCTTATTTCAAAACATAGCTAAAAGCAAGTTCTTACAAAAAACCAATAGCACCTTATCCTGTTTGATTTAGAAAAAATTGCCTTAATTTAAAACGCTAAAACAATTCTTAGTAACGAACAAAATCAGGTTTTTTTAACAAATTCGTGCTTGCATTTGGGGCAAGTAATACATATTTTACCCTTGCCCTTAGGTAAACGTACCATTTGACCGCATTTAGGGCACTTAAAATATTTGTGAGTTTTTCTGTCCTGAACTCTTATTTTAAGGTTTCTTAAATGATTTTTAAACGGGTTCAACCAGCCAAGAAAAATAAAATTTTCCTGCCTTCTTTTGTAAACTTTTTTGGAAAGGATACGGTAAAGGCAAAACCCCAGCGGTATATAAACCAAAAGCCCCAAATAAGGTATATCGATTATTTTTATAAGTATCATCAACAAAAAGGTAAGTATTAAAAGCGCCACACCTAACTCATCACTACCATAACGCCCCATCATAAATCTTTTGAAACGATTCATTAAAACACCTCAGTTTTTAATTAATTTAATTAAATTATAGCACCTTTAACAAAGTTTGTAATCAAAAAGCTTGAGCTTTTTTATCAAAAGCTCAAGCTTTTCAAGTCGTTGAACAAGGCAGAAATATTAAAGCTTAAATACAAATTTTTATTTGCAGCAATTGTTTTTAAAATAACCCTTATGCAGTAATTCGGCAAAATAACTTACCGGTAAGGCTAAGAAAACCCAAATAAGGCTGAACAATAAACAAACCTGCCCCATTATATTAAAAGGGTGCTGGCTGTAATCCCATATATTCCAGCCGAAAAATAAATTAACTATACAACCAACATTAAATTCCCAAAAGGTAATAATCAATGTCCCTATAATACATTTTTGCCATACTCTAAGCCAAGGTAATTTAATATAAACCAAATACATGCTCAGGCAGCAAATACCGCCCGTTAAGGACATTGTCCAATGGCTATAGCCACGAAAAGCTATCTCTAACACAGTATAAATCAATGCCCCCATCAAAAAAACACTTATATTCTCTTCCAATGCAGTATAAATCGCTTCACTCTTTTTTGTTTTATCCACCATTTTATTACCGCCTGAATTTTTTAGTTTTAGTGTGTTCGTAAATAGAACACTTATGCAAACCAATTTATTACAAAAAATATATTAAAAAGTTTTGCCAAGCTATAACCTTTAAAGCTCGATCGGCATAGTATACATCAGACAAGATGTTTCTTGTCTTGACCACCTTATAACTACATAATCAACCACCTCAAAACAAAAGGAGATGGCAAAATGCCGGAAAAAGCAATCCAACAAAAAGAATACACCAGGGAAGAAGCGGAAAACCAATACCAAAAGAAGAGCCGCATTTTCATAAACTTCCTTGATGAAGAAACTTCAAGCTCTATTTGTGAACAGGAAATCATTACTGGCTTACCTAAAACACCTTATGTATCACCACATGGTTTAAGTGGTAAAGCTATACAAGATTACACCTTTTTGCATACAACAGGTGCCCCCATAAGCGGTTTGCACAAAAAAGAAGATCAGCAGATAAATTATATTTACAAAAAAAATAAATTCTGTATAGGAGTAGTAATAATTCAGTTTTTAGATATTTGCACCGGCAAATTACTTGCACCTACCAAAACACTTACAGGTTTTATATGCACACCCTATTGCTCACCCTATGGTGACGAAGGCAAAGATATACCGTGTTATAAGTTTATCAAACACTGCGGTGCCCCTATCCATGGTAAATTTAAGCCAGAACCTCAAACCATTACTTATCTTTACTGCCATTGCTCTCGTTGCTGCTGCTGCCATTGCTGCCCCCCTAAAAAAGGAGAGGTCCGTATTCGCTTTATCAATCAGGAAAACAATGAGGCCATTGCCGCTACTGAAATTCTAAAAGGCAACATAGGAAGCAATTATTCCTCGCCTTACGGTACAACCGGCAAAAACATAAGTGGTTTTAAGCTTGTTAAAATCACCGGCGCTCCCCTTAACGGTACTTTTGGCCCTGTAACCAAAACCATAAATTATATTTACAAAACTAAAACCCCACCCAAGCCTCAACCCTCTTGTTGCTGCTGCTGCTGTTGTTGCTGCTGCTGCTAATATAAAAACATTTTAACCCTACTCTCTTACTTAAAACGGGCTGCCTTATTAAAGGCAGCCCGTTAAAATATTTAAGTACAACAACTTATCTTATTCTCTTATATTTTACTTTTTTTATTTAATTTCAATAATAATCTGTAAGTTGCTTTATTTACAGCTCTTTTAAAAAGTGTTCAAAAAATACACCATCCTCATTGTCAGGATTCTGCTCTGTAGTATATTTGGCAGCACGATAAACAAAGTCAGCTGATTTTCGCAAAGCATCTTCAAGGTTTAAACCGTTGGTTAAAGCCCCGCAAAGCACGGAAGCAAAAACATCGCCCGTACCGCTGAAATGTCTTCTCACCAATTCTTCCTCTACCATAAAGTTCTGATCGGTTTCAACATCATAAGCAAAATTATTTATTTTACCATCACCATGGCGTATACCTGTTATAACTATTTGTTTAGGCCCTAAGGCACTTAAATCTTTGGCAATATCCAAAATCTCTGTCTTGCTTACATTTTCACCCGTATAAGTTCTGTTGGTAAGGATACAGCATTCCGTAAGGTTTGGTGTGATTATATGCGCATGAGTCAGCAAATCACGCATTTTTTGACACATCAAAGGCGTATATGTTGTATAAACTTTGCCATTATCACCCATTACCGGGTCTACAACAACCTTTGCCCCGTTTCTAAATTCTTTAACAAATTCTATTACAATATCAACCTGCTTTACAGAACCCAAAAAACCTGTATAGATCGAGTCAAATTCCAATCCTCGCTTTTTCCATTCCTGATAATAAGGCCTCATGTGTTCCGTATAATCTGTAAAATAAAAACTTTCGAAAGCAGTATGATTAGATAAAATAGCAGTAGGCAAAGGGCAGCATTGTATGCCCATTACAGATAAAATCGGTATTGCAACCGTTAAAGAACAGCGCCCATAACCTGATAAATCATGCACGGCTGCTACCAATGGCATTTTTTTCATCTCTATTTAATATTCTCCTTTTTGATTACAGTTAGCATTTTTATATTTCTATTCTGATTTCAAAGTCGGAAAAACCGGCTTACCGCGCTCGCTCATATCATAACCGCCAAGTGCTTCTATTTCTTTACTGTATACTTCATCATTTATAGCCTGCAATAAAATTTTACCTTCAGAAGATTCATAAAAAGCCCTTGTCATCAACAAATCATAGCGTTCTTTGGCTACTTCTATAAAATCCAAGCCATAGGCCTGCGCTGCAGATAAAATCCCCAAACCAACATCAGCAGTACCCGCTTCAATAGCAGCGGCAACATTTAAATGCGTAGACTCCTCACGGTTATAACCATATATTTCTTCTGCCTTCAAATCATTTTTCTGAAGCAGCCAATCCAATAAAAGCCTTGTGCCCGCTCCCTTTTGGCGGTTGATGTAAGAAGCTTTTTTACTTGCCACATCTTTTATATCCTTAATATTCAAAGGATTGCCTTTCTGTACCATCAAACCTTGGATACGCCAAGCCAAGTGTACTAAAACCACATCATTTTCAGGAAAATATTTGGCAACAAAACTGTTGTTGTATTCACCAGTGGCACTATCTAAAAGGTGAATACCAGCAATATGCGCTTCTCCACGTCTGATAGCCATTATACCACCCATACTGCCAACATGGGAAGAGGATAAGCTTAAGTTGGGGTCATATTTTTTCAAAGCAGTAGATAAAAAATCTAAAGCCAGGTCATGGCTGCCCGTAGCCAGCAAATTATAGTTAAGCCTTTCGGAAGTGGTGTATAATTCTACTTCCACCTCATTGCCCTGTTCATAACCCAAGGAGTTTGCAGGTATTACCAAAAGCCCGTGGGCACGAACCATGGTCATGGTCATACCCGCTCCTCTGCCTAAGGGGTTAGCTATATATTCTCCATTGATTTTACCTATGGTCAAGCGAATGAATTCCTCACTACCCAAAGAGGAGGTTATCCGTTTGCCCAATTTTACTTTTAAGCGGGGACGCAAGCTCTCACCCTGGTAAAGCATTTTTTCCACCAAAGGCTTGCCAAACCAATCCAAAGCCAAATAAGCGGAAACCGGGTAACCGGGAATGCCCAAAACAGGCTTGCCTTGGATTTTACCTAAAACAGTTGGCTTACCGGGTTTGGTAGCTACACCATGTATAAGTACTTCCCCCAATTCAGCAATAATAGCTGCTGTATAGTCATCACGCCCTGCTGAAGAGCCTGCATTTATGATGACCGCATCATTATCTCTTACAGCTTCACTTATTACACGCCTTAAATCCTCTTTTATATCCTTTGTTATGGGGTATAAAACAGGCTCCGCTCCCCATTCACGCAAATAACCGCTTATCACCGTACCATTAAATTCAATTATATTGCCGCGGCTCATGTTTTCACCAAGCTGGATTATTTCATCACCTGTAGGCAATATGGCTATTTTAGGCTTTGCCAGTACCTCTATTTCACTGTAACCCGCGGCAAGCATGGCACCAAGATCAGGCGGCATTATCTTATGCCAGGCAGGTATTATCATATCTCCCGCTACTACATCCTCACCGACAGGGCGCACATATTGCCCTGGAGCGGCAGGCGCCATAATACTCACTTTTGTTTCATCTACTATTTGCAGATCCTCTATTTTGATTACTGTATCAAAACCTTCAGGCAAAGGGTCCCCGGTATCCACCACTACATAATCTTTGTCCAATTCTAATAAAAGCGGGTTTTGGTCGCTTGCGGCAAAGCTTTTGTTCGCTATTATGGTAATACCATCCATGGCTGATACAGGGTACATGGGCAAGGAAAGCCTTGCCATTATAGGCTTGGCTGTTACCCTGTGCAAGGCATCCGCAACTTTTATGGTTTCAAACCTATTAAAAGGCTGTACTTCTTGTAAAAATTTTGCCAAAGCTTCTTTTCGATCTGTAGTATCCAAATAAATTTTTGCCATTTTTTTCTCCTAACTTATCAAAACTACTTCCACTGTTTTACCGGCTAAAATGCCTTCTGTATTTGCAGCCACCGTTACTATACCATCTGCCTCTTTTAAAGTACGCAAAAGACCTGATCTGCCAAAAACAGGTGTAGCCTGAATGTTACATTCACTATCCAAACTTAAAACCACTCTTACCATATCCGTACGCCCCGGCTGAGAAGCAATATTATGGGTAAGCACTGCTTTAACCGTAGGCTGCCACAAACTTTCCGCCTGCCCCAGCATTTGGGCCAAAACAGCCTTGCCTACAAGATTGAATATGTTCAAGGCCGATACAGGATGCCCGGGCAAACCCAAAATGGCTTTGCCGTTACAGCTTGCCATCAAAGTTGGCTTGCCCGGCTGTACGGCCACACCTTCAACCAATAAACTGCCGCCTAACTCACCTAAAAGTCTGCAGGTGAAATCTTTTACACCAACCGAACTGCCACCAGACAATACCAACATATCGCTTTTAGTTAACAGTTCCTCAGCTTTTGTTCTTAAAACATCATAATCATCCTTAACTATACCGCCGTAAAAAACTTTAGCTCCCGCCTGCTTTGCCAATTCCATTATAGCAGGAGCATTACTATCCCTTATTTGGCCTATTTCCAATTTTGGAGAATCCCAAGGCTGTATTTCATCCCCTGTTGATAAAACAGCTACCACGGGTTTCTTGGTTACTTTGATTTCAGCAATGCCTAAAGAAGCTAACAAACCAATTTCCGCGGCTCTCAGCACACTGCCCTGTTTAAGAACCAAAAAACCACAGCTTACATCCTCACCCTTTTTTATTACACCGTCACCCGGAGCCGCTTGTTTATAAAGATTCAGCAAATCATCCAATAACTCTGTGTGCTCTATCATAACAACAGCGTCGGCACCTTCAGGCAACATACCACCCGTAGGAACATAAATCACAGCAGAAGCACATCAGCTTTTTCTCCCATTTTTACTTGGCCTGATAAATTTAAAAGCGCGGGTATGCTTTCACTTGCACCAAAAGTATCGGCGGCTTTTACGGCATAACCATCTACAGTGGAACGGTCAAAGGCAGGCACATCCTCAGTAGCGTATATATTTTCAGCAGCTACCCTGCCGCCGGCATTCAGCAAATCTACTTGTTCTGCGCTCAAATGTGTAAAATTTTCTTTTATCACATCCAAAACTTCATCTATGCTCCTAACCCTGTATAGTCTCAAAGTAATGCCTCCTGTTTTTTTACATTTATTTTATTATAGACAACTTATATACTCTTGTAAACCAATATTATTGCAGTAGGATCCTAATAAAAACAAAAAAACCGCCATAAAAAAAGGATTATGGTAAGATTTGTGGAATAATTAGAGTTGTACATATTGTATATTTAAACCATTCTCCGAGTTTTATTGCCTACAGTATAATGCCATGGCATAAAACCAATGGGTATGTTTGGAAACAAATATGCCTCCTGTTGGGAAGGAGCAAATAGCTTTTAAGTACTTTTAATATGTTCTTAAAGCTTTTAACCTGCTTATTCCCTTTTAAGCGGGTTTTTCTTTTTATATGGGAGTATATTATGACATCATTGTTTGATAAAGCTCTATTTGAAATCATCCTTCTTTCCCTAACAGTATCTATCAGTGCCATTTTGATAAGCACCTTGATAAGCCTGCCTATAGGAACCATACTTGGTATAAAAGAATTTCATGGCAAAAAAATCATTATGCGCCTTATATATACGCTGATGAGTTTACCGCCCGTTTTAGCAGGCTTGATTATTTACCTTATTTTTTCAAACAGCGGCCCTTTAGGCGTTATCCGTTGGCTATATACACCACAGGTAATGGTCATCGCCCAAATACTTTTGGCCACAGATCGGAAGAGCGTCGTGTAGGGAAAGAG
>ENA-UOOR01004656-UOOR01004656.1-fermentation-metagenome-genome-assembly--contig:-NODE-4656-length-10707-cov-23.685881_pt1 | contig 10707 bp, 3 predicted proteins | sample MGYA00245780_ERZ724029 | MGnify/ENA primary metagenome ERZ724029 (study PRJEB28704, sample SAMN03018315) | fermentation metagenome | biome: anthropogenic terrestrial biome; feature: soil; material... | reverse complement strand
AGGCCGCCATGTTGCCTGTATGATAGGCCGCTCTATGCCAGAAAGCATTACCGTGCTTCGGATTGTGGGACTGCCAATAGTTATTCACTTTGCGCAATATCTCGATTGCTTCATTTTGTAAAATACTTTCCACAAAATGGGCATCACTTCTGTTTATTTTCGTTGATCTTTCCCTGCAGAGGCCGTGTGTCAAAAAAACAAGAAGCATACATACACAAAAGACTTTTTTATGCATAAAATAATTTGATTGATAAAGAATCCGGGAAAGATTGCCATTCCTGTGTTTTGATAGCAATCTTCCCGTCATCATCTTTACAAAAGAAACTAATATCGTACAAAGGAAAAGATGGTCACCTTATTCTGTTTTACTTTCATCTTCAACTGCTTCCTGCCATGTTTCCCAGATGGGCGTGTCGGGATCGTAGCCATCATAACCGTAATTCTGTTTGAGTTTACCTTCTCTGTTTGAGTCAATTACTGCTTGCCTGATGGGCCAGTAGAAATTATACTTGTCAAGATTGTATTCTTGTGTGCGGTTATTGGATTGAACTGTATGATTGTAAAAATTGTTGTAATGTACAATCCGTTGCCACCAGTAACTGCCTCCGGAAGCATCCCTTCCTGATTGTTTATCATAGGTGTCAATATTGTACGTATTGCCCCACTCATCTGGTTTGCCACTCAAGGCAAGGCAACGCGAAACCCGGGCTAATTCCACTTTACGCCATTCTTCCATGTGTAATTCGCGGGCACGTTCGTTCATGATGTCGCCAATATTTACAGTGCTGTACAACTGCGTACATCTCGCTCTTTCACGCACTTTATTCACATCAATGGCGGCCCCTGCATTATCTCCCAAATAGAACTTGGCTTCTGCACGTAGGAGGTAGGCTTCTGCCAGACGATAAAGATAAATATCGCCATGACCTCCTGTCGAGCCCCCTGTTGCACCGTTAAATGCGTTAGCGTTGAGATTGGCTTCATTCCCTACATCAAGATTCCAATATTTGTAATGGGGCCAGTCATACCAGCAGCGCACCGTGTCACTACACAAAATTTTGCCGGTTTCAGGGTGATAAAGCATAAAGTTTTGTCCGTAATAAGCGGAGCTACGGTTATTGTATTTCAAATCAGTCATTTTAACCCAGTTACCCACGTCGCTTCTGTGGCGAAGGTCGCCCTCATCGTCAACTCCATTCACATACCACAGAGAATGTTGAGCGAAATAAGTTGGACGGAAAACGCCAATCCCTCTACCTATAGCTCTTACCAAGTCAAGATTGACATTATAATTGGCGTTCGTGCGTGGGTGATTCTGACCGGCCTGGAAATTATCAGGAGTTTGAATAGATCCGGAATTCCAAAATGGTCCATAAATACGCATTTGTAACCATTGGCGGAATGATTCACTGGCTAACCCTCTATTTGGCATAGCCATAATGACTTCGGTGTTTTGCGGATTAAGTTTATTTTCCGAACGGTGCAAGTCCCAAATCACATTGCGGGTAATGGGCCATGTTTCTGGTTCTCCACCGGGAATCCACGTGCCAAATGATCCTAATCCACTGCCACCCATTACGAGTGAATAGCCCGACTGATCAATCAATATATCTGCCTGTTCTTTGGCTTTCTGCCACTGACCGGTTGCTAAATAGCATTTGATCAATAGCATGCGGCATGCACCTTTGTTAACCATTCCTTTGTATGCCATATCAGCCTGATCGGGAACATATTCCACAGCCTTTTCCAAATCCAAGGTTATCATTTCCAAAATAGCTTCTTTCTTGGTAGAACGATAGTTAAATTTAGGCACGCTGGGAATCTTCGTAATCAACGGGACGTCGCCATACTGAAAGGCCAACGTATAGTAACGAAATGCACGGTGAAAGAGCGCCCTGCCTAAATAAGCATTTTTGGTGGCTTCATCCAGACCTTGGACATTGTCGATATAATTGATGATAGTATTTGCATACTTCATGCCGTTATAGGTTTCAGTCCAGAAGTATTGAATAACATTTCCATTTGAATTTCCGCTATTCTCTCCCGATCCTGCATTTTGTGGCGTGAGCTGGGTCGCAACCGAAAAATTAATGCCGGTGGCTGTCTCATCGGTCTTGCCGTATGCCATCAGATCGGAGAACATATATTCCGTTCCCATCGGGTTAGAGTTGTGACCTGAATTATTCTCCTGATGTGTCCAATAGTGGCGAAGATGCCTGTCCGTCATGGCCATAACCGCTTGCATACCCGATTCGGAAGATAGGGTAACACCTGGTTCATAAAACGAGAGCGGAGTAGGCTTTAAGAAATCTTCGGTACAACGGGTGAACAATACTGTTCCACACAGTGCGATTACCAGCGTTAGTGCCAGTAATGATTTTTTCTGTTTTCTATATAAAAGATTCATGTGTCTAAATTTTAGAAAGTTGCATTTAATCCCACTGAAAATATCCTAGTGGCAAGGCCGCCTGTTTCAGGATCACCATAAGGCCAGTCTTTATTCCATACGGCAACATTACGAACAGATCCAAATATCTTTAGTCTGTCGAAATTCAGCATTGAAACAAATGAACTGGGTACTGCATAAGAAACTGATATATTTTCGAGACGAATAAATGTCCGGTCAAATAATTTCTGAGCTCCTGTTGCTCCGGCAGGTCCCTGTGCTTGAATTCGTGCATACTCGGTGGAAGGATGCTCCGGAGTCCAATATTCTTTTTTAAATTCATTTGCACCTTGAACCAGAATATTGCTGGCATTGTCATTGTTCAGGTAGTTTCCTGAAAGGCTTTTGTGCCCCATACGAGAGTACATGTTTACAGAAAGCGTCCAGTTTTTAGCAACTGTAAAGTCATTACGCATTGACCAGTTCACAGGTGCTGTGCGAGGTCCTTGATAATACTTGTCGTTATTATCATAGGCATAAAAACCACTGGCATTCTTTTGAAGTGGATTATCGGGATTCTTTTGAATCTTCGGATCACCAGGTCTCTGATTGTATTCTTTTGCCTCTTCCACTTCATTTGCCTGCCAAATACCTATCTGTTTGTAATCCCAAACTACGTCTATAGGTTGTCCGATATGCCATCCGCTATTGCCTCCACTACTGATATCGTTTCTTTCTTTTCTTCCTATAACATTACCGTTTTCATCCAGAATGTCTTCGTACTCAAAGTAAAGATGCTCGATCCTGTTTCGGTTGTATGCAAAGTTAACCGTGGTACTCCATTCCAGGTTGGGGTTTTTGATATTTACTGTGGTGAGAGACAATTCAAATCCCTTGTTCGATACTTCACCGAGGTTGGTCGTCATGGACGAAAAGCCAGCAAATTGTGTTAAAGTTTGTCCCATGATCATATCGCGGGTAGTAACCGAATAACCCTCAATTGTACCGGATATGCGGTTGTTCAGGAATCCAAAATCTAATCCCGCATTCAATGCTTCAGATTTTTCCCATTGCAGATTCGGGTTAGCCATACGGCTGATTTGTAAATAGTGGAAATTTACAAGATTTCCCTGGCTATCAATGTAGCCATATCTGTTCGTTCCACCGGTTTGCAAATTCGCCAACGAGATATATGGATCGCTAAGTGAGCGGTTACCGTTTTTACCCCAAGTTAAACGCAACTTGCCGTAATTCATCGGCTCCCAGTTGAAGAATTCTTCGTTTGAGAATGTCCAAGCTGTGGCTATTGACGGAAATGTTGCATAAGGATTGCTTTGTCCGAAAGCCGAATAACCGTCGCGTCGCAACGAAGCAGTCACCATATAACGGTCATCATACGAATAGAATAAACGGCCAAGCAATGCTTCAGCGGAATGACGGGTGTCGGTCGTAGAATAATTGCTGTTATCTTTTGTACTGTTGGATGTGTTGTGATAACCCAACGCATCAGAGGGTTGAAAGTTTCGTGCTTCGATACGATCCTGCCACGACTGACGTCTTTCGGCTTCCTGTACCAATGTAACGTTGACGCGATGTACATTTGCAAAGGTCTGTTCCCAGTGAATCTGATTGTTAAGTGACCAGTCGAATTTCCAGCTATTCTCCCTGTTTACTAATCCATGGTGGCTTGAATTCCAGGTTGGATGAGCTGCAGATTCCCAGTAATAATCGTGGTAGAATTGAAATCTTGGCTGGGCATTGAACGTGTAGGTGATTCCTAGTGGTAACTTTACTTTGGCATTGAAAATGGTGTTCAGTACGATATAGCCTCTATCAAGTTCCATGAATTGACGTTCAAAGTCGAAGTTACGTCCTAATCTGTTTGCAGCTCCATGAGGGAATTGCGCCAAAGAACCGTCGTCGTTTTGATAAACACCATACGGAGAGTTACGCAACGGATTGTTTTGTGCCTCGTAGTCTGCCGTTGTTAAGTTCGGTTGGATATCGCCATCACTACGTTGTTGGAAATTCACATTGGCACCTAATTCAAGCCAGTCGGTAACTTTACCATCAACTTTCAAGTTAGAACGAATATTGTCGAAAAAGTTTCCCGTTACAGCACCCTCATTGTGTTGATAACCAAAGGACATATAGTAATTGATTCGATCGCTTGCACCTGATACGCTGGCATTGTAATCCTGATTGATACCTGTGCGGAAAGTGTGTTTCCACCAGTCGAATGTTTTACCTGCAACGTAATTATCCAACAACAATTGTGTGCCTTCTGCACCCAGACCCAAACGACGGGCATAGAGACTGGCATCAGGTTCTCCATCATATGGTAGGATGGATCCTGTTGTTCTCCATGTATTCAAATCAATACCCAATTTGGATAAATTGTCCGGATGGTCGAAATAACCACGTGGAGCAGTTCCTGTTTGATAAGCCTCGTATACCCCTGTCGTAGTATTTAAACCGTATGTGGCAGCTTTATAATAATCTTCGCGGTGTTGCATGTATTCTTGCGGATTCCACATTTCCCGATAAGCACTTTTTGTCGTGGCACCTACATTGAGATTAACATTCACAACAGGCTTACCTAATTGACCTTTTTTTGTTGTGATGATGATTACGCCATTTGCTGCTTGTGCACCATAAATCGCAGCAGCCGATGCGTCTTTTAGAATGTCAATTTGACCAATGTCGTCGGGGTTTATTTCAGACATTTCACCAAAAAACATCATCCCGTCGAGGACAATCAACGGTTCATTGTGGTTTCCTTCTGAATATACAGAACGTTGCCCGCGGATCTGGATGGAGCCACCGCTTTTTGCAGAGGCATCATAATTTACCGCCAATCCAGCGGTGCCTCGAAGAATGTCCTGTATAGTCTTGGGATTTTCGTCGGCTAATCGATCTGGGCGAATTTGTACGACTGAACCGGTTAGGTCCTTCTTACGCATGGTTCCATAACCGATGACCACTACTTCATCGAGTTTCTGTGTATCTTCTAGTAGAATCACAGAAACTTTTTCTCCACTTACAGTTACCTCCTGTGAGATATAGCCGATAAAGCTGATATGGATGATGGAGCCTATAGGGGCATCCAGTGTGAAATTCCCGTCAATATCTGTTACGGTACCATGGGACGTCCCTTTTACAACTATGGTTGCCCCGACAACAGGCTCTCCATTCCCGTCGGATACATTACCGGTAATCCTGTTTTGGGCATAGATTGTCATACAACATAGGCTGATGACAATACTTGTGATTAATGTTTTTAATTTGTGCATAGATTTATAAATAATTTAAAATAATATTCAAAAATACAATTCATCAACGGTTGCTTTCTTTTTGTTCATAGGCAAGTTCATTTAATTAATGATGATTAGATTAATAAATCAGGGCTATGGAACAAAGATAAGCCGGTTCAATTTGAGAGAACTCTAATTATCATTTAAAAAGGTTGAAAAATATTGAAGCGGGTCTGTTTTAACATAAAACTTCTGGTCTGATTTGCTAATACTTAGCGTGAATAACTTGGGTTTCTTTTACATGATATATTTTCTTTTTACATATTTTTTTCTAAACAAGGATTCGTTTTTTATTTTTGTAAAAAAAATGACTTCAATGAAGCTATCCTGTTTTATGTCTGATCATTTCGTATTATTTTACACTGTTTCTGTATTGTTATTCTGTCGTATAGATTGTATTTACCCACAGCAGAACAGGTTTGAGCTCAATTTTAATGTTTTGAGTACCACCGATGGCTTTCCTACCAATGAAATCCAGAAAGCATATCAGGATCGCGAAGGATTTATGTGGTTTGCCACAAGAAACGGGCTGTGTAAATACGACGGATACCAGATAACGGTTTATCGTTCCAACCATCTTAAAACATCTGTATTGACAAGCAATAATATCAATTGTCTGGCGGATGATGACAAGGGAAATCTCTGGGTGGGCACCTACAATGGAATAAATCGGTTTGATAAGATGTCAGGGAGGTTTGAAGCGATTGAGATCTGGAATACAACCAACAAGGTGGTCTCCTGTATTCTTGTTATGAAAAACAATGAAATCTGGATCGGGTTAGATGACGGGTTGTTCAGATATGATTCCAAGCAGAATGCGTTTATTCATCATAGCCTACAGAAGATCGGCAATATTGCCATTACCGCTCCGCTCAAATCCATAATTGAAGATAGGGAAGGCGAGATATGGATAGGCACCTGGAATAGCGGATTGTACCGTTATTCGCCGTCTGAAAATATCTTCTATATTTATCCGCAACTGAATCAGCGTAACTCGGCACATGTGATCTATGAAGACTGCAGGAAGAATATATGGGTGGGAACGTGGGGGGAAGGACTTCACCTGCTTGAAAACCCCCGTGACATGCAGAACTTCCGGGTGAAGACATATCGGCACGATACCAACGATCCAGGGAGTCTGTCAGATAATTTAGTCTATGATATTTGTGAGGATATCCATACCAATACTCTTTGGATTGGCACTCGTAGCGGACTTAGTCTCCTGGAATACGGGAACCCGTCCGAATTCGTCAACTGGAGCACTACCCATAAGACCCGCAAACTTCCCTCCAATGAGATCAATTCCATTATCCGGGATAATATGGATAATATATGGATTGGTACGATCGGTGGTGGTGTTTTATTTACAAATACGAAGAAATCGAATTTCGATTACTTTGGCGTGAATCTTCCAGAAATACCTACCGGTGCAATACGGTCGGTTTTTCTGGACAATGATGACAATATGTGGATGGGGGTTGGGACATATGGAGTTGTGCTGTATGATAAAAAAACAAAAAAAATTATTCCTCAACAGGATTTGCCCGAGTTCAGCGGTATAGCACAAGCCACCACCAATGATATCAAACAGTGTAAAACAGGCGAAATACTTTTTGGTACGTATGGAGGAGGATTATGGATATATGAAAAAGGAAAGCCGGTAAAGAGTTATACTGAAGAGAATTGCAGTTTCATCAGTGATAACCGTGTACGTAGCATTTACATCGACAGGCAACAGCATGCATGGATTGGCACGCAATACGGCCTAGGTGTCTGGCTCAATGACAACAGAGGATTTACTTTCAACGAAATTGTAATTGATGATAGACGTTTGGAGCCCTTAAGCATGATCGATATAACAGAAGACGATACTGGAAAAATATGGATTGCGACAATCAATCATGGTATACTATCATTGGAAGGCGATCCCCGGCATAAAGAGGGTATTGTTTTTAAAGACTACACAGTTGAAAATGGAAAGATCTCGGCACACACCGTCAATGTTTTACATTATGATGCCTTGGGACGTTTATGGGCAGGTACTGAAGGTGGAAGGTTGTATCTATATGACAAGACATCTGACTCGTTTATTGACAAATCGCCTGAATTCTCTATTCTGGGAACCCTGATCAGCTCTATTAGAGAAGACCGGCATGGAAATCTATGGATCGGTACAAGCAACGGACTGGCAAGGCTCTCTTTCGATAAAACAGCCGAACTGAAGAGCTACAGAGTTTATACTATAGCAGATGGGTTATGCGATAATTTTTTTATACCGGGGTCATCCTGTCATCATAAGGGAGAGTTGTATTTCGGAGGATATAGGGGACTGCTGCGGTTTAACCCGGATTATATAGAAATAGAGATCAATCCGACACCATTTTACATAACCGATATAAGGGTATTAAACACCTCTTTCTATAACCTTGACAAGGAAATAACCGATAGAATATCTGAAAAAGTACCTTGTTTCTCTGACAGGGTCACAATCCTGCATAAATATAACAATTTCAGCATCCATTTTGCGACTCTCAATTATAAAAATCCTGAACTAAACAGATATGCCTATAAGCTGGTTGGCTTTGACCAGGATTGGACTTATGCCGATTCGAAACAAAATGTTGCTTATTACAATAATCTTTCTCCGGGACAATATGTTTTTCAATTGCGAGCCACTACGCAGAACGGAGTATGGAACGATGCCGTGAAAGAGTTGAGAGTAACAGTATTGCCCCCCTTCTGGTTCTCTTGGTGGGCTATTCTAATCTATATTTGCTTTGCTGTTTTTATCGGATTTCTCATCTTCCGGAATATTGAAAACCGTATTCGTCTTCGTAATCAGCTCCGGTATAGAGAGATAGAACAAGCCAAAGCGGAAGAGCTCAATCATGCTAAACTGCAATTCTTCACCAATATTACCCATGAATTCTTAACTCCGCTGACCATTATCTCGGCCACAGCAGATGAGCTGCAGCAGACCTCTCCCCGCAGGGACAACTTATATGAGACGTTGACCCGGAATATCAATCGATTGACCCGTCTCTTGCAGCAGATACTGGAGTTCAGAAAAGCGGAATCGGGGAATCTCAAACTGCGTGTATTCTATGGCAACATCTCCCGGTTTATTAAAACATCTACCGATTCATTTTATCCATTGATCCGGAAGAAGAAGATCCATTTTTCCTATGTAAGCGATCCCGATCATATTGAGGGACTGTTTGATACCGATAAGCTGGATAAGATTCTTTACAATCTGATCTCCAATGCAGCCAAATATGTGGAGGAGGGTGGAGCCATTCAGTTGACGCTTTCTTATTTAGACGAGGAAAAGGGACAGATTCTTATTACGGTTAAAGATGATGGTGCTGGTATACCGAAGGAAGCTCAGCAGTCACTTTTTCAGCGCTTCTATGAGGGAGATTATCGGCGTCACAACACCACGGGAACGGGTATTGGTCTCTCCTTGGTGAAAGATCTTGTTGACTTGTCACACGGTAGCATTACGGTGGAGAGTGATCAGGGAGAGGGGTGTAAATTCAGTGTAATCCTCCCCATTGATATTTCCTATTTCGACGATTCGGAGATCGATTCCGATTTATCGGAATCGATGCACTCCTCCCTTGAAGTCGAAGCAGACCCGATGCCGGAGAGTAAAACGAAAGATGCGATGAAAGGAACATCCATTCTGTTGGTGGAAGACAACGAAGAGATATTGCAACTTGTGCATAGACTACTGAGTAATGAATACCATGTTTTTACGGCCATGAATGGCAAAGAGGCACTGGTTGTGCTGGAACACGAAAAGATTGATTTGATCGTATCGGATATCATGATGCCGGAGATGGATGGGGTGGAGTTGTGTAAGTCGCTGAAGAACAACATTGAATACAGTCATATCCCGATTATCTTGCTGACGGCCAAAACCGATGTAAAAGACCGGGCCGATGCCTATGAATCGGGAGCCGATGCGTTCATCAGCAAGCCTTTTAACCTAAACGTGTTGCACGCAAGAATCAAAAACCTGTTGAGAAGCAGGGAGCGCATGGCACAGGATTTCAAAAACCAGTTGGTGTTCGAGTTGAAGGACCTGGAATTCACCAATCTCGATGAAGAGTTCTTGCGAAAAGCGGTCGATTGCGTAAACCGGCATTTAGATGATGCGGCATTTGACCAGCAACAGTTTTCGGAAGAGATGAACGTGAGCAAATCCACACTCTACAACAAACTGAAAACACTTACGGGACTGAATACATCGGCTTTTATCAACAACATCCGGATGAAGGCTGCCTGCCGGATCATGGATCAAAACCGCACGATCAGGATATCCGATCTGGCCTATGCCGTGGGGTTCAACGATCCCAAATATTTCAGCTCCTGCTTCAAGAAGGAATTTAATATGCGCCCCAGTGAATACATCGATCGGTTCTCGGCTTCCGTAGATACATAACGGTCGTCACGCTACCGGTTCCTTATCGCTTTGATCTCATCCTGCGAGAGTGTCCGATTATAGATTTGCAACTTTTTGACGGTTCCGTTGAATCCGCCGACAATCACCTCTGAGAGTGACAGCTCCTTCATGGGTGCCGATTGATCGAGTAGCCCGTTGATAAAGGTACGCAATAGACAGCCGTCGTAAGAGATCGCCAGCTGAAAGGGGACAGCTGTTTCCGGGGGATACCATCTCCCGTTGGTGGCTCTCTGGTGTTTCTTCCATGTGTTTGAATTGCCCAGCACATTGCTGCTGACATAATTATTCTCCTTGTAAGCCAGTAGCGGGCGGGGCATATCACCCTGAGTCACACCATAGGTCAGGCCTGCGAATTGCAAAATTTCACCCTGCCAGGCAAGCGTGTCGGGAGAGAAGGTGAGCGATATCGTAAATGTTCCCGAGCGGGGTATGCCGAGGTTCCTCTTCTCTCCTGCAGCCATTCTCCCTATGCTCTTCTCCAATCTCAACCCCTTTTTCAGGTCGATATTGTCCTGAGGAAGGAGCATATTTGTTTTGAT
>ENA-UOOR01004654-UOOR01004654.1-fermentation-metagenome-genome-assembly--contig:-NODE-4654-length-10713-cov-2.106305_pt1 | contig 10713 bp, 1 predicted proteins | sample MGYA00245780_ERZ724029 | MGnify/ENA primary metagenome ERZ724029 (study PRJEB28704, sample SAMN03018315) | fermentation metagenome | biome: anthropogenic terrestrial biome; feature: soil; material... | reverse complement strand
TAATCTCCTTGACTTTACTGTAAAAAGGTGTGTATCGAAGAACAAACCCTACTAGAATAGCAGCTCCTTCACTATTTTTATAAGCCTCCCACATAGTCTTGCAATCTTCCAATGTAATTGCTACTGGTTTTTCCAGTAATATGACCATTTTATCTTCTAGAGCAGGAAGTAAAGACGCAAGATGAAATGCATTAGGAGATGCTATTATTACACCATCAAGTTGATTACCCATTTGTTTTATTAATTCAGGTCCATCAGTAAATATACTGACATTTTTTAGTTTATATAATTCAATAAACCTGTTTATCGCCTCAGATGATGGATCTGCTATGGCAGCCAGTTCATATCCATTTTCAAGTTCGCCTGCCAGTTGCCGCATATATGCTCTGCCTCTTGCTCCACATCCTATAAGTGCAAATTTATTAGCCATATTAATCAATCCTCCTCAAAATATTATTTTATTATAAAAATGTTTATTATCTACAATCAAATATAGAAAAGTAAAGGATACTTAAATTGTAAAGTACTCTTTTATATCCTTCAACATTTTAGTAATATCCGCAAGCTAACCCCTCCTAAAATTATCTCATAAAAACTTCTATATAATTACTGTGAAACTATATAAAAATTTATTTAAAACGTATTTTACGATATATGCGATATTTATCATTTGAATTATACTTTGGATATCTACCATAGTCTATATGCATTTGTAGTTATGATATGCAATTATACTTTATGTAATATTTATGTATTTAACAACTTCTTATGCCCTGTAAACTGTTAATGTTGTATTTGGTTCATTGTTTAAAAAAGAGGGCCGACTAACTATTTAGCATTTAGTTATAAATACTATTTTCATCACTTTAGTATAGTTTTCCGATTCGCTGCTTTAAGAACCGTTTAAATGTACATCTGTCCTACCTTGTTATCTCCCGGTATTTTGCATTAAAGTAGCAATTACTTTAGCGCCTTCTGCCCTTGTGGCTTTACCTTTAGGATCAAACAAATTATTCGGTTTACCATTTATTATACCTGCTTTTTGAACCCTGGCAACTGCTTCTGCTGCAAAAGTAGAAATATCAGAATGGTCGTTAAATGTAGTTGATGCTGATATTTCACTTAATGAATAACCTATCTTGTCAGCAAAACGAGCAATCATAACTGCCATTTCTTCACGGGTAATATTGGCATTTGGTGCAAATTTGTTTCCACCTACACCTTTGGTAATACCTATCTCATTTGCCCATGCAACTGACGATGCAAACCAGTCACTTGCCTTAACATCCGCAAATTCGTAAGTAGTATAATTACTTAAATCTGCATCTGCAACACCTGATAAAAGCTTTACAAACTCTGCTCTCGTAATACTGTCATCTGGTGCAAATGTTCCGTTACCTTTACCTGAGATAATTCCTCTATCAGCAAGGTAATAAATATATTGTTCAGCCCAGCCTTTTGTATCATTGAAATTTATTTCTGAATAACCAATTGCATACATGTAGTTAGAAATATCATCTGTCCTAAATACTACAGAAGCAGTTTCAATATCGTAATAGCAATTTGAAACTCTTGTTGTGATCCCATTATCATCAACATAGTATACTCTGATATATTCAGCCTTTTCACCTGCAGATAATTCATAAGGAATTGCAAGTGTTACTTCACCCTTAATCTTTGATACCGTCTTTTCACCGGATTTAACTTCGAATGCAAATACCGGTCTATCTCCGGCTAATTTTCTGTTAGCTGAACTCAACGTGCTGTTATCAACCTTTTTAATTGACACAGAAGCATCTCTGTAAATACCAATTGACTCAACAGCTTCCTTATTAAAGGTTATGCTTACTTCTCCTTTAATTTCAATACTTTCAGTTCCGCTAAGCTCATCTGAGGGAATAATCACCTTTCCATTTTCATCTGCCTCAACCTTCAGATCCTTAGGGATGTTTTCCTCAGTTGGAGTAGACTCTCCATTGCCGGTATCACTATTTTCCTCTTTCCCGTCGTTAGCTTTATCCCCTGTATTCCCACCGTTACCAATGCCACCAATATCGCCATTGTCGGTATCTCCGCCGTCATTATCATTATCATCATTGTCATCATCTGGTATTTCCGGATCGACAACCTGTTTTGCTTCAAATTCTGCAGTAACTACAATATTTTTTGCTGGCATTGTAAATGTAGTACCCTGTATAGCAATTCCATCTATCTTGAGTGTCTTTAATTGCTTACCTTCATTAGGTGTTACAGTTACTGTAACCGTTTCAGTATACTGGGCCGTTTCCTTTACAGTAATAGTACCGCCTTCTCCTACTTCACCAACATTAATTGCAAATGTCTCCGGTACCATGCTGAAGTTTACATCATCACGCGGTGGCGGGATAATAATTGTAGTTCCGTTTTCGTCACTAAAGTTATAATCAAATATTGTATCATACTCTTTAAAGTTCCCTAATACAGCGGTGATTCTATATTTACCCGTAGGCACCATCCAGCCGTATTTGCCATTAGCATCAGTATATTGTGGGTTAATTTGCCCATAGCTTTCAGCATCCCATTTTTCCCAAACATTATTATTCTCGTTTAATATCCAGCAGGTAACCAATGCACCTTCTAACGGTCCACCTGTAACTGAATTTTTAACAATTCCGCTTGGGTCAATCAAGATCATAACTTCTGCTATTATAAAATCCAAAATTCTATTATCTGCTGTTACTACCGTTGCTGTGATTGATTTTAATCCGGCTCCACCCCAGCCACTGAAAGTTGCTGAAAAACTATCGCCCGATTTCTCTGCTACAAAATCTAAATCTGCAAAGTGATATACAATAGATGTAATCTCACTTGCATTTTCAAATTCCGTTGCAAGTTTAAAATCAAATCCCATTAAATCCATGTTCACATACTGGCTAAATGTATGAACACCTAATCTGGTATTCAAAGGTAATTCTAGGTAATTATCCTTTATAACCTTTCGAATGATAATAGGTGAAGATTTTGCTAGGATATTAATGGTTCCGGATTGAGCTGTGGTATTATTTAGCATAGCTTCCGCAACCAGCTTGGTTTCTCCCTCAGGCAACTTAATTTCTGCTACATAGAATTTACCTTGTGGTGAAACTGTTTTTAAGATTTGGCCTGTAATAGCATTTTTAATTTTTACTATGCTACCTTCCGTAGCCTCTCCGTAAACCTTAAAACTTTCATTTGTTTTAACATTCATTGGAGCATTTAATGTTATTTTTGTGATCGTAATATCTGCACTACCAAAGTCGTAAGTTATGTTGTCCAAAGTTACATCTACATTTATGTTTGCAGTATCACCAGCCACACCGCCTACACTTATAGCAGCTTTATATTTTCCACTTGCATTTGGTGCAAGAATAACATTGTGTGTACCATTACCTATTAAGTTTAATCCTTCCGGTAATGTAATAGTAAATGCAGGATTAATTTCTACATTACCATTATTCTTGTAGCGGATTTCAAGGGTTATCAGATCACCCTTCTGTACAGTCTTAACGCTTGTTACAACCAGGTTTCCATCTCCTGTTAAGGCAGCTACTGCATCGGTTGGATCCGCATATTTCATATCTTTACTTAATGTACCTGCATTAATGTCCTCATTCGTTACATCGAACTCTACAGGTTCACTTACAAAACGTGGATTTGTATAATTTTTTCCCTCCAGATAGGCAATTTCCACTTTATATTTACCTTCTGATGTAATTGTACCATCAAATGCTGCGATACCATTTCCGGAACTATATGTCCCATTTACGTAGTCCCAGTTTTGGCCATTTTGTCTGTATAGATTTACATATACCTTAAATGCAGGCGTACCACTTACTTTTGATACATTTACCCTAAGATCTGCACCCTTGACTATTGTAAAATCTATATTTTGAACGTCAGCATCATTTACTGTAACTTCCCGGCTCAACTCTCCACTGTATTTATTGCCCCAGTCTCCAATAGTCACGGTATATGTGTCGGATGCCAATCCGGTAATTATATAAGTGCCATCAGTGTTAATATAAGCACTGCCATAACCGTTCATTGAAGAAGCATATACATACAAGTCACTCAATGAACCGTTGGAACAATCTATTTTACCTGAGATAGCATAGGTAACCGGAATTGTGAAATTAACTGTAATATCATCTGTTACATTAACCTCTTTATAATCCCAGTGCCAGTTTTCATTCTCACCCATACTCGCATAGACAGCATAGGTGCCTCCCTTGGGCACGGTAAAGCTATTATCCAGCTTACCTCCCAATACTTCCTTGTAATCATAGAAATAAGGGGACGAACTGTAAACTGAAACAGTATAAGGTGATTCTGCTTTACTTACGGATACAGATACTGTTGCCATTTGATTGAATGTTGCATTAATCTCAATATTCATTGCCGGCATTACAAAACTGATTGTACCATTCATCATACCAGTACCGATATCATTTGCATAAGCTCCGGAAGCACTCCACCATAATGATTTCAGAGTATTGTTTCCATCCGGTGTAACATTTATTGTTACAGTTTCTCCTGCTTTCGCAGTCTCATTGGCAGTAATTGAACCACCTGTGATATTTTGATTTACAGATATTGTATAACTTTTAGCAACCCATTTTGCAAATAAAGTTGTATTGCCTTTAACAACATCTGCTTCAAAATCCCATGGAACAGTACATGCATAGTCCTTATACCATCCTGCAAAATCATATCCGTTACGTATTGGCATTTCCGGCTTAGTAATTTTACTGTCACGATCAATATCCATCATTGAAGCTATGCTGGATCCACCCATTGAATGGAAGTAAATAGAATGCTTATGTGCTGTATAAGTTGCTTTTACAGTAATGTTTCCAGTAATTATATCAAATGCTTTATCCCAGCTCTTAAAGGTGTAACCTTGACGTACAGGAACAGCCGGTGCTAGTGCAGGTGAGCCATGCGGAATGTTTTCCTGTGTTTTAAGTACGGTATCGTTCCAATCTACGAAGATTACCGTGTACTTTTTAATCTCATATACAGCTTTTATTGTTGTATCTTCTATAATATTATCGAACTCTTTGTCCCAGCGTTTGAAAGTATAACCTTCGCGTACCGGATTTTCCGGTGCTTCTGCAGCCTGCCCATGTTTTACTTTTAAAGTTCCGATTTCTTTACCATCATGATCAACAAATGTTACTGTATACTTATTTATTTCATATACTGCTGCTACAGTGATACTTTCAGTAATTTTATCAAATGTCTTATCCCAGCCTTTGAAAGTGTAACCTTCTACGTCCGGAGCTTGTGGTGCTGTAGCACTTTCACCATATGCTATATTTTGGGTTCCGATTACTCCACCGTTGAAGCCTGTAAAGGTAACTGTATAAGTATTCATAATCCAATTTGCATACAGAGTAATATCAGATATTACTTTATCGGTTGTAAAGTTCCACTTTGTTGTAAACTCTTCATCAATATACCAGCCATCAAATCCATAACCTTTCATAGATGGTGGGGTTGGCTGGGCAATTGTCTCTCCGTCCACAATATTAACATTTACTATCTCCGTTCCGCCATTTGAGTTAAATGTTACTGTATATACGCTTTTATATACTGCTTTTATTGTTGTATCTTCTATAATATTATCGAACTCTTTGTCCCAGCGTTTGAAAGTATAACCTTCGCGTACAGGATCTTTAGGTGCTTCTGCAGACTGACCGTATTTCACTTTTTGAGTTTTAATCACTTCATCATCATAATCAACAAAGGTTACTGTATAAGTATTTTCAACCCAATTTGCATATAGGGTAATATTGGATTTGTCTTTGTTGTTTACAAAATCCCATTTTGTTGTAAACTCTTCATCTTTGTACCAGCCATAAAATCCATAACCCAATTTAGTTGGTGCTTGTGGCTCGGTAATCAATGAACCATATGGTACATCTTTAATATCTTCTACTTCTGTACCACCATTTGGGTTAAATGTTACATCATACTTATTAATTTCATATTGAGCTGTTACAGTTGTGTCTTCGGTAATTTTGTCAAATTCCTTATCCCAGCCTTTGAAAGTATAGCCTTCACGTGCAGGATCTGCCGGTGCTGTAGCCCCCGTGCCATCTGGAACATCATACTGTTTAAGTATAGTACCATTCCAATCCTTGAAGGTAACAACAAACTTAGGTACTTCCGGTGCCATGTAGTTAACTACCTGAATCGCCTGCTCAACTCCATTAATTATATAGAATGCTACATATTCCCCATCTTCAAGTCCTTCAAAAGCACTTTGAGGAATATCCATTCTTGTATTTGAAGTCTTCGCAAGATTTGCTTCCTCTACCAGATTCATAACTCCATCATGTGGTTTATATATCTTAACAGTAGCAGAATTTGCACTATTAAGGTTTAATCCTACGGCATAGAACCTGTTATTCTGAACTTCAGTAGAAGTAATAACAGGAGAGTCGTCTTTTACTTTATATACCTTAAGAGAATAGGGGGTAAGAACATCACAATCTTTTCCTTCTTCATAGTAACCGACGTACTTTGGATCCAGGGAAATAACACCATCCGGTGCATTTGTCATATCAAGTATTATTTCTCTTTCATCCATACTAATAACTGGTATTTCTCCTGTTAGACCGTCACCTGTTATATAAATGAATTTTACCTTGGAAAAATCAGCAATGTTTATAGTACCGCTATGGGAAACTGCAAAGATGTCGCCGTAAAATTCCTGAACATTATTATAGGTATAGGCTGAAATAAACGGAAGTCTCGGCATTTTAAAGCTATATGAAGTTTTCATATAACCTTCTGTACTTTTTAACTTTATTTCGTAAACATCATCAGGTACAAAATCATACATAAAGGAACCCTTGCCATAGCATCCAATTTTACTTCCGCTCCGTTATACTCAATAGAAACCAGCTCAATCGTACCTTGCTCTTCAGTATAATCATTAAGAGTAAAAGATACATTACCGCTCATTTGAAGTGCAGATTGAACCCATCTCTTCGTAACCCAATCCTCTCCATTATATACAACTGAATTATCAATCGTAAAATATGGGTAAGTCTCTATCAAGTAACCTTCTCTACTTGCTCCAAAGGTAACAAAATATGTTCCTATTTCGGCTGAGAAATTAGCCCAATACCCGCTAATCCTGTTTGTGCTAATATCAATTGTTGCATTTCCATCTGCATCAACTACTAATACATAGGTTACTGTTTCAGCAGGGTTGTTAGGTTTACTATATTCTACATTATAGCTACCTTCAGGAACACATTCAGTTCTGAAAGTTATACTATCTTCCTGCATATTTCCTTCCAAAAATTTTGGAGTTTCAGTGACAGTATATTCATTTTGAACCAATGGGCTGTACAAAATTTCCTTATTATAATCCAGAACTATAGCATAATCTTTGGTTTTATCAAGATTACTGCTCAGAACAAAATCAAAAGTTAAGGAAGTATGATCAAACCTTTCATTTGGATTTGCCGTACCTGCTTTTTCATATTTTTCTTCAAAGTATCTATAGTTCTTTGTTTGTGCTACTGCAACTACTATCCCCGTATCTTTCTCCACAAGTTTTGCATTTAAATTTGGAAGATCTGTAAATAACTGCTTTAGGTTCACATCAAGTGTGAAATTTGTGGTTTCAGTAGTAAATTTATTATTATAATCAAATACATACATATTTGCCACTTCAAGGTAATCTTCAAAAGTAATATCGGTTTTACCCAGGGAAATGCTTGTTTGATAATCTCCGACTATAACCTCTGCAGTATAATTTCCGGCTTGAACTGCTGTTGTTCTGTAAAGCTCATAATTATTAAAATAGTCAACTTCAACTTTATTATTTTCAAGAACAACATTTCCATTTTCATCTTTGATAATTGTTGTAATATACCTACCATATGTATCTAAACCATTGTATACTCGATCTTCAAGCTCTTCCGGTATAATAAGCATCATATCCCATCTATCATTATGGATGTTCAGCTTATTACTTTCGAATAATTGCACTTTCGGAATTAATTCAAACTCTACGGTGACGACAACTTCCTTATCAGGCATAGGGAATTCCATAACAACAGAGGTTTTCCCTGCAGGAACCGCATATCCGATTTCATTTACATAGATTATATTATCCTTGATCCTGTAACCTTCGTTAGGTGTTACTGTTAATGCTACAGTTTCCAATCTGGTTGCAGTTTCCTTATCGGCTGTTACTGTACCATTTGATGTAGGAGCTATGGTAATTGTATGGGCTTCAGGTGGTATAAGTTCAAACTCTGCATAAATTGTAATGTCATTAGCAGGCATAATAAATTTATTATTTTCTATTGGTATTTCATCACCTTCGCCATTAATCTTATAAACAAGTGATCCGGCAACTAATCTATAGCCTTCGATTGGCCATACTGTTAAATTAATTTCCTGTCCTTCAGGGTAATTATCATATGGCTGTGGCAAGGCTATTGTGCTGTAATTATCTGTCTCTATACTAATAATATAGGTTGGCACTTCTTCAAACTCTGCGTAAATTGTTATATCTGCTGAAGGCATAATAAAGCTGGTTCCTTCAATAGATATCGGCTCGTCTGATCCATAGAATTTATAATATAGTGAACCTTCTATAAACCTATATCCCTGTTGGGGCTCAATAGTTAGATTTACAGTGCTCCCCTCTGTTACATAGGTACTCTCCGTATCAATGTAACCTCCTTGAATATTTCCAATATTAATATTGTAGCTTTGAGCATATTCAAACTTCGCTGTTATTTCTATATCCTTATCAGGCATTATGAAGGATTTTGTATTTAAGTCAATATATGTGTAATTATTATAATCGTTAACAGGTCTATATTTCAGTTCTGTTAGCATAAAATTCTCATCAGGTATAGCTGTAATTGTAACAGTTTCCCCCTGGGCAGCTTCAGTTTTATCAATAGAAATTTCTCCATTATAAATATACTGGTCTTTTTCTATAGAATATTTGGGTACAAAAACAGGTTCAAACTCTGCTGTAACCGTTACGTTCCCTGTTAGAATAAAACCTCTACCTAAAATAGCCTGACGATTTACTTTTATAGAACCTGGCTTCAATTGATATCCGCTAACAGGTGAATTTTTAATATAAACCTCTGTTCCTTTGGTACCTTCCACAACAGTCGGAACAAGTGTCCCGTTTACCGTTGGAGATATAGTAACAGTATAGGTATTGCTATCTTCTACCATATCTATAGGAGCAAAATATTCATTTTCTCCGGTAGTTCTCAAAGGTTTCCCATTTACATATATAAATCCACTATATTTTTTGTAAAAATCCACACCTATGGAATTATCATTTTTTATTACATATCTCTCACCATCAGGAACCAAATTAATTGTGCAATCAGGTTCTATTGTTATCTTGTCTGCACTATAAAGTTTTAACTGCAAGCTCTCAATATTCTGTACATTTTCGATCCAAAAGCTGTTAATTGCCTGCAGATTGTTAACTTCTCTACTTGAATGGTTAATTCTCGGCAATTCATTATACAGCCTATAGTAACTATCATCAAGAATATTTGTGTCATCGATTTTCAACAATTCATTATTGTTATAATATGCTTTAAAAGTATAGTAACCTTTTGACATTCCACTTACAACCTGTTGTCCGAGATAAAAATTGGTTTTTCCACTATACTCATACATATTATCTAAATAAAGATCATCATAGACATAATTTTCACCCAGAATACTGGTTGCAACTATTTTAAACCTCGTTGGGTCGTCTTTTATTCCACTTGCAATAGTATCTGGGACAGAAATATAAGCGTCCAGCCTTCCATTTGTAAAAGAAACTGATCCATAGGAATCATTATCTTCATCTGGTGATCCACTATTCTCTTCGTAATAGTAAATATAAAAATAACCGCTTGCTACATATTCTTCCCATTCTCCACGATAATCTTTATCTTTAATACTAACCTCATAACTTGTACGATTATCAAGAGAAATTACATCCCCGTTTGAATCTGTAAATTCAATGTCAAACACTGAAAATTCATTATCAAACATACTATCTGATGGAGTAATAGAAGTAACGAATTTTTCTGCTATTACATTATTCTCTTTTTCAAGAACCGCTTTATACTGCTTGCCGGAAGTAAATCCCGTACCAATAACAACGACATTTGCATGTCTGAAGTTTGGTACTAGTAGCTTGTGTATATTTCTTTCTTCATTTTCGCTTATGTAGATACCATTGTCGCTATCTGTGATACAGTCTACACTTGTAATTAACTTAAATGAGTATCTCCCGCTAGTAATGGTCTTCCCATTTTCCAAAATGAGTTTATAAGCTGCAAACACATTATCATAAGCATTTATTACTCTGTATATGCCGTTACTTTTTGCTACAAGCTCTCCCATTTCATTATAAACGGCTATATTATAATCATTTATGTCCCCACCTGCAACTGTAATTCCGGCATACATTTCAGTTGAACCATAAGAAATACCGGGGAAATCGGAAATGCGCGCCTGTATTGTAACATATGGCTTGTCTGTAACTTCTATAACATTTGGAATAGAATATAATAGTGCACCCTGGTTATCAAATACACTAACATTATATTCTCCAGCTTCAAGCTGTTTTCCGCAATATAATGAGGCGTCCAGTCTTTTTATCGGGTACCGCAATTCATATACAGGTGCAGAGAA
>ENA-UOOR01004645-UOOR01004645.1-fermentation-metagenome-genome-assembly--contig:-NODE-4645-length-10746-cov-8.640165_pt1 | contig 10746 bp, 10 predicted proteins | sample MGYA00245780_ERZ724029 | MGnify/ENA primary metagenome ERZ724029 (study PRJEB28704, sample SAMN03018315) | fermentation metagenome | biome: anthropogenic terrestrial biome; feature: soil; material... | reverse complement strand
GGGGCAGTATCAGCACGATGTGGACCAGGCAAAACTGAAACGTTCCCTGGATCAGACCGTAGAAAGCTGCGTGAACCTTGTGGGGGTTAACCTCAACACGGCGAGCAAGCATTTGCTGACGTATGTTTCGGGTTTGGGCGAATCGCTGGCGCAGAATATCGTGAACTACCGTGCCGAGAACGGTTCTTTTCGCACACGTGCAGCCTTGAGAAAAGTTCCCCGTCTGGGTGAAAAAGCTTTCGAGCAATGTGCCGGATTTCTTCGCATTCCCGACGCCGAAAATCCGCTCGATAACTCCGCCGTTCATCCGGAAAGCTATCCGGTGGTCGAGAGGATGGCCAAAGACCTGAAATGTTCCGTCAAGGAGCTGATCAGCAATAAATCGTTTATTGACGCCATCGACATCAACCGTTATAAAAATGAAACCACCGGTACCGAAACGCTGACCGATATCCTGCAAGAGCTTGAAAAACCCGGTCGAGACCCGCGCAAGAAAGTACAGGTATTGGAGTTTGATCCCACTATTCGCACCATTTCCGACGTAAAAGAAGGAGCGGTCGTGAATGGGATCGTGACCAACATCACCAACTTCGGTTGTTTCGTAGATTTTGGCATCAAGGAAAATGGCCTGGTTCATATTTCGGAACTGGCCGACCGCTTCGTATCGAACCCCACCGATGTGGTTTCACTGCATCAGCATGTGAAAGTAAAAGTCTTATCGGTCGACTTGGAACGAAAACGGATCCAGTTGAGCATGAAAAACGTGTGAATCTTCTCTTTTGTTCTTTCTTCAGAACCGAAACGGGACTTTAAACGTTTACTGTTTTATTTACCGAAAAAATGAAACGTATGTCGGAAAAGTCCCCCCCTATCGATTATAACCGTTTGTTTGAAGGGATTCGCGATTTTAAAGCAAATGAATTTATCCCTCGCCAGCAATTTTTTGAGGCACTCGGACAACAACAAAATCCACATACGCTGTTTATCGGATGTTCCGACTCACGTGTCGTTCCGCATCTGGTGACCCAGACTTTTCCCGGCGAACTGTTCGTAGTAAGAAACATAGCCAACCTGGTCCCTTACTACAAAAAATATTCCGATACGTTCCTGGCCACGTCTGCTGTCATAGAATATGCTGTTAATCAGATGAACGTCAACAATATTGTGGTTTGTGGCCATTCCAACTGCGGGGGGTGTGCAGCCTTATATCAGGACAAAGAACTCAAAGATCTTCCGCATACAAAAAAATGGCTCGAACTGGCATCGCCGGTGAAAAAGGTCGTGGAGGAGCAAATCGCCGGAAATAAGATCAGTCTTGAAGAGCGCAGTGCTTTTACCGAAAAAATGAATGTGGTGGAACAGGTGAATCACCTGATGAAATACCCCTATATTCGAAAACGGGTTAAAGAGGGGCGTTTAAACGTGATGGGCTGGTACTACCTTATAGACAAGGGAGAGATTTACAATTACGACAAAAAACGAAAGCAGTTTATCCGGGTCGAGTAATGAACTTTCCGTTTACCACTCGAACTTCAGCTGTTTTTCGATCAAGTGAAATGTCTTCCGGTGATGCACGGTAATGCCGTGTTGTCTTATTGCCTCGCGGTGTGTGATCGTAGGGTACCCTTTGTTTCGGGCCCATCCGTAGACGGGAAACTGATTGTGCAGGTTTTGCATATACTCGTCCCGGTATGTTTTTGCCAATACCGATGCCGCCGCGATCGATAAGTATTTCCCGTCACCTTTTATCACACATGTGTACGGAATCTGCTGGAACGGGTGAAACCGGTTCCCGTCAATCAGGATATGGTCGGGTGTTACGGTCAGTCTTTCCAAGGCTTTGTGCATGGCTTTAACCGATGCCCAGAGGATATTTAGTTCGTCAATTTCATCCGGGGTGCACATTTCAACGGCGTAGCACAATGCGTTTTGTTCAATGACGGGCCGGAGGCGACTCCGCTCCCGCTCCGGCAATTGCTTGGAGTCGTTCAGTCCTTCGCACCGGAATTCGGGCTTGAGGACAACTGCGGCCGCAAAGACAGGGCCGGCAAGGCATCCACGTCCGGCTTCGTCGCATCCGGCTTCTATGCGGTCCGGATGCATGCATGACAGGAGGGGAGTATGTTTTTTTGCCTGCCTCATTCAATCTTTTTCGACATTGGAGCTTGTTGTTCCCAAATCAATTACCAATCGGTTGTCTGCAGGCGGAAAATCGAACAGAAAATCGGGATCGCTCTCTTCGTTATCCAGCAGCCCTGCAAAACTGCGAACAGCACTTTTAATTTCATCATCGGGAACTTCATCACCACGCACGTGCATCAGTTGCATCATGACAATAAGTTTTACCAGTGCATCCTCCGTTTCGACCGGTAGGGAGACCCCGGAACCTTTTATCCGGCTTCTTGCCACCCTACGGGTAACGGCCTCTAGTTGCGAACGGTATTGATCTGCCAGGCCGGGATTCCCTGAAACCGAGGTGACGAAATGTGTATCGATGGACAACTTCCCATCAATCAATTGCATTGTCCGGTATGCAAACGGGTACATCGCCAGGCTTGCCGTCTCTACATCGTAAACGGTATTCCCGGAAGGAGAGGTAAACAGGCTGATGTCGTTGGAATGAAAATGTCCCGTGAAGACTACTTTTAAGCCCGCATCCGCAAGTATGCCGGCATTTTCTTGCCACTCTTCTATCAGGTAATCGGCGAAAAAATCAGATTGATAAGGCATGTGCTCTACCAAACCGTGGTGCATCATTCCCAGCACAGCGATGTTCCTCGCTCTTGCTAGGCGAAGAATGGACTCCGCCCACTGCACGGTTTGCGGAAGAATCCGTCCACCGGTTATGGAGGTGTTGGTGTGATCCTGATAACGGTTGGTGTCGAAGCAGAGCAACCACGTTCTTTCATTAATTTCAGCAGCGTAGCTCAACGAAGAGGTATCCCTGCAAAATGCATCCCCGTATCCGAAAGGAGCATACCGTTGCGCAAACTCGTCACTTGATATGCTCTCAACGGACACTGCTCTTTCACCGGTATACGCTTTTGAGTCGGGAACGTTGATGTCGTGATTTCCGGGAACAACGAATACCTTTGTTCCACTTTGTCGAATCCGTTCCAGTTTTTCTGTCAAGTCGATGTGACTTTGCCGTTCTCCGTGATTGGTCAGGTCTCCGGAAATAAGCAAAACATCGACCTCCTTTTTTTGAAAATCGAGCAAAACAGAGTCCAGGACTTCGTGTAGATCGCGAATGTTTCTGCCGGTAGCGCGTTCGAATGCGGCAAGTGCTTCGCTTTCGGAGGTAAGTTTTTGGGAGAGGAAATGAACGTCGCTGATCACGCCAATCTTTACCGGACCGGAAGCCGGTGCAGTCAACGAAAGGCACAACAGAAAGAAAAATATGGACTCCCTCATATCGTAAATTATTTTATACTGAAAGCGCGGTCTTTCTTATTCCCCCACACGTGTTCAGCCAATTCGGGATGATCAATAAAGGGGTTCCGGTTGTTCTGGATGGCAAAAACGGCATTGTTGCGGTTCCGTTCCTTTTCACTGACCGGATCTTCGCGGTGCCACCGCAAAAACATTTCAAGCGCCCAGCTCCTGATGGCAGGATAGGAGTTACCTCCAATTTGAGGCGATCTCCAGTCGGCAACGTCATTTTCGTACGCCGTAACCATGTAAAAATAGGTGCGGGCAAAATCACCCTTGTACTCGTCGACCGGCTCAAAAACGGTCTGTACGAAATTGCCGGATGTGTTTTGTCCGACCCGCGACCCGTTTGCCGATTCCCAGGAGAAGATACCGACTTCACCCAGCGGCAGGTTTCCCCGACGGTTGTTTACGTATCCGTCGGTCGGGTAAAGATGGAAGAGGTCGGAATACATGGGGGATGCTCCTTTGAACCAGCTTTGCGGAATGGCGTGTTCACGGTTGTAGCAATCGCCTTCTCTGCGGTACGTGCCGCATCTTTTCTGATGGAACGAAAAGGAGTAGGTTGCTTTTCCGCCGGGATTATCGGAGTACATGTCCCAAACGGAACCGTCTGCCTTAACGTCGGTTTTTTCAAAGGCAGACCACACCTCGGCGTACGAAAGGACGTCGGGGTTGCCTATGATCTCGAAAAGCGCTGTTTTTAGTTCAGACCCTTTTTTCCCGGTGACAGAACTGTAATATTCCCGATAAGTGTTTGTATACGGGTTTGTGCCGGAATCCGCCGGCTTTTGTTCGCATGCCGTCAAAAGGACAGACAGATACAGCAGAAAACGGAAGAGTCTCATCGTATACTGTAGGTGGAACAGCCACAAAATTATGATTGCAGGAGGCGTTCAATCTCCTCGATATCGGAGCGGAAGCCTTTGTCTACTTCCGACAGGTCCCTGATGGTATTGCAGGCGTGGAGGACAGTGGCGTGATTGCGGTTTCCCACCTGGATCCCAATCTGAGAAAGCGACAATTCAGTGTGTTTCTTGATGAAAAACATGGTTACCTGACGCGCCTGTACGATTTCTCTTTTCCGGGAAGCAGACTGAATCAGGTCCCTCTTCACGTTGTAGAAATCGCTGACCGTTTCCTGAATTTTTTGAACGGTGATTTTTTTCTTTTCAAAACGAATGTTTTGCTCCATCACGCGGCGAGCCAGACTGATGTCAATCTCGCGGTTGTTGATGATGGAGTGCGCCATTAGCGAAACAATAACACCTTCAAGATCGCGTACATTTTCCGTGACGTTTTCGGCAATAAATTCAATTACCTGATCGGAGATAGTCAGCCCATCCGTTAAGATCTTGTGCTTCAGTATTTTTTTGCGAAGTTCCTTGTCCGGACGCTCTAGTTTGGTGGAAAGTCCCCAACGGAAACGGGTCAATAAACGTTCCTCCATTCCCTGCATTTCGGTCGGCGAACAATCCGATGTCATGACCAGTTGCTTGTTGTTCTGATGCAAATGGTTGAAGATATGGAAAAAGGTGTTTTGCGTTTTTTCCAGCCCGGATAATTCCTGGATATCATCGATAATGAGCACGTCAATGCTTTGGTAAAAGTTGATGAAATCGTTTATGGTATTGAAACGCCGGGCATCGGTGTACTGTACTTTAAACAGATGTGCCGTAATGTAAAGAACTTTCTTGTCAGGATACAACTCGAGCACCTTTGATCCGATAGCGTGACAAAGGTGCGTTTTTCCAACCCCCGATTTCCCGTACACGAAAAGCGGATTAAAAGCGGTCTTTGCCGGGTTTAATCCTACGGCTTCAGCGGCAGTGCGCGCCAAGCGGTTACTTTCCCCCTCGAAGAAGTTATTAAACGTGTATTTGGAGTTTATTTGAGAATCAAACTCCGATGGCTCGACCCTGTCGAAAGGGCTGGGCACCTTCACTGAAACCGGATTTTGATTTTTCTTGTCTGAAACCGTAAACTTGGGTTCTCCACGCATCTCTACCGTGGTGTTGCTTTCTGCCTCTACCAGGATGCGGTAATTGAGAATGGTTCCGTCTCCTATTTTACGGTAAAGTGTCTGCTGGATGAGATCGATGTATTTATCCTCAAGATATTCATAAAAAAACTGACTGGGTACCTGGATGGTGAGAACATTGTCTTCATATTTTAATGGGACAATCGGACTAAACCATGTATTAAATGCAGCTTCGGGAATGATATCACGAATTACATCAAGACAGTTCCTCCATAAAATTTTGCAGTCAGTGTTCATTCGAATTATTAACGATTTTCCTCTCTTCTTTGGTTCTGTTTAATTTGGGGAATACAAATTTTGAAAAAAAAATCGAGAAAAAAAAATCCTGTTCCCTTTGTTTTTCTTGAAATAAAAACACTCGCTTAATTATCAACCGGATAGATGTATGCGGCTGTTTATAAGCAAATTAATCGGAATCCCGGTGTTGTAACCAATTGATATATAGGACGCTGCAATAAGTGTATAGCTCTTACCCATTTGTACAGAAAAAACAGGGATTTCATGTCTTAAACTCAATTACCAAAAGGGTTTATCAAGGAACCAAAATCGGGGTTGATATTTAGAATAATTCTATATAAGCTCTGGTCGACAAATTTGTTTCAATTTAAGAAAACTTAGAACAGACGCACCCTTATGCTTAAATACCGCTCGGGATTTTCCCGTATATCTTCCAGCAGTTTTGTCGCGGTATGGATGGTGTTCGTTAAGCTGTCGTGCAGTTGAGTATCGTTGGTTAATTTCCCCAGTGAATTGTCGGTGCTGGTCAGTTTCGATGACAGGATCTTCAGGTTTTCCACCGTATTGTCGATGGAGTTGAACGTTTTTTGGAGTTCCAGTGAATTCAGCTCTGCCGTGACGTCTTTTAAATCGTTGGAAACGGCCGTGAGGTTTTGGGTTACGGTGGGGAGATCTTTCCGGATCGACGCCATAATGGCGTTCACACTTTTGCTCGATTGGTCCAGTTGGGCAACCGTAGAGCCGATACCTGCTATCGATTGTTCCCACATGGGGTTTGACATCAGTTTGTTGAGCGTAAGGACTACAGAATCTATGTGCGTCAGGATGGAGTCAGCCTTGGGTGCGACGTTGGCTACACTGTTCATCATCCCGGGTTTCAGCCGGCCGTACAGCGTGTCTCCGGGAATGAGAAGTTGCGAAACCTCTTTGTTCGCAACGAGGCTTACTGTAGAAGCTCCCAGCAGATCCGATCCAAATTCGAAATAGCTTCCTCGGGGAATCCGGTAATCGCCCTCCAGATTGATGTCCACGGCAAACTGTATTGGGTCTGTACTGTTCATTTTGATGGCGTTGACCAATCCGATCTGGAATCCGTTAACATAAACCGGGGACGAAGGGTAAAGTCCAGTAACATCATCGAACAGGACAACGTATGTATTTTGCTTCTTCAAGATATTCGTTCCCTTCAGGAAGTTTACTCCAAAATAGAGGAGAACCAGGGCGATAAGAAAGGAAACGCCGATAATGAAATTTCTGCTGAATTTGCCTTGAGCCTGCATAGTCTGTTCTTATTTAACTCTTTTCCCGTCCTTGAATTCAACAATGAAAGCGTCTTTGAATCTGGTTTGAACGGTTCTGAGTGTTTTGGTTGCTTCATTAAGATCGGATGAACGGCCGTACGTATATTTATACGTCGAGCCATCTACGTAAAAATCTACCGGATTTAACCCTTTCAGTTGCGAAGAGTTATTGGCCAGTTTTCGGGGCGCTGTAAGAAACTGGATTCGGTACTCGCTTGTTGCAGTATCCGTTATCCCGGTTTTCGGGGCGCTGTCCGCTGTTGTTTTTCGTTGTTGAGGATGGGTGAAAACATGACTTTTCTTGTCGTATTCACGTTTGTATTCCTTAAACGCCAAATATACGGAATTTGCCAATGATTTCTGTCCGCTTTCGGTTTTCATGTACCTTTCGTCCGAAGCGTTTGAAATGTACCCCAGCTCCACCAGGATACTCGGCATGGCCACTTCCCGGAGCACGAGGAAGCCGGCCTGTCTTACATCCCGGTTGGCCCTTTTCGAGTTATTTACCAGCCTGTTTTGGACCAGCGATGCAAAGTAAACGCTTTGTTGAAGGTATTGATCGGTCATAAACTCGAACATGATGTACGATTCCGGTTCGTTGGGATTAAATCCTTGGTATTTAGTTGAGTAGTCTTCCTCGTAGAGAATTACCGAGTTCTCCGCCTTGGCAACATCCAAGTTGTCCTTGCTTCGGTGAAGCCCCAACACGAACGTCTCTACGCCTTGCGGCGACCGTTTTCTCCTGTCGAGCGCATTACAGTGCAGTGAAATATAGAGATCGGCTTTTGCTTTGTTGGCGATCTCCGCTCTTTTATTTAACTCTACGAACCTGTCGGTATCTCTTGTGTATAAAACGTTTACGTCAGGATGACTATTCCTGATGAGCTCACCTAGCTTTTTCCCGACTGCAAGAACAATGTCTTTTTCTTTTGACCCCGATCCGATTGCGCCGGGATCGCGGCCACCGTGACCGGGATCAATAACGACCGTGAATCCGCTTTTCTGTGCAAAAGCACTTTCTGCCGTAATCAGAAATAAAACTCCCAAACAGCAAACAATAAGTTTTTTCAGTCGTAACAGCATCTTTCCGTCCGTTTTATTTCGTACAAAAATAGGTAATTATTTCTTACTAAAGCGCACTAAACCGTGATTACACTATTTTTAACAAAAAAAGCCGCACCAACGGTACAGCCTTTTTAGCGGGTGAATCAAAAGGAATTTATTTCCCCAGCAATTCATTCAGTTTGTTGTGTAATTCCGCTCCACGCAAGTCTTTGGCAATGATGGTTCCCTCCTTGTCCAGAAGAACGGTGTGGGGAATGCCGCGGAAAGCATATAATTCCACTACCGGCGTGTCCCAGAACTTAAGCTCGGACATTTGCGGCCAGGTCATGTTCATCTCTTTTATGCCGCTCAGCCATCTTTCTCTTTCCCGGTCGAGTGAAACACCCACAACTTCAAAACCTTTGTCTTTGTAATTGTTGTATGCAGCAACCACATTGGGCATTTCATCGCGGCAAGGTCCGCACCAGGCTGCCCAGAAATCGATCAGGACCACTTTACCTTTTCCGGCGTAATCCGATAATGAAATGTCTTTTCCATCCGGATCTTTCATCGTGAAATCGAGGAACTTCTGGCCTACAGCCACTCTTTCGGCATTTTCAAGACGCTTGACGATGCGTCGGATATTTTCCTGCGATTTATAGGTCTCGTCCGTTAGTGCCAGAATCTCGCGTTGAATTTCCGGTTCAAACATCTCTGCGGAGGTCATAAAAAGGAATTTCCCTAGCGGATTGGTAATGTTGGCCTTGATGAAATCGGCTGTTTTGGCGGAAATATCGCCGGATAACTTTTCGTATTGCGTGGTAAGGGCGGCATCCAGTGAGTCTGTCATTGCTCCTGTCGATGCAGCTTCCTGATAGCGCTGGGAAAGTGCGCGGATTTCTTTCGTTGTATTTTCCTGTTCTGTCCTGAACGTATTGTAGGCGTCGTTCAGCTGTGAACCTGAAACCGTAACGGTGGAATCGAACTGCACGCGGATGGTTCCGGGCTCCAGGATGGCGAGGGCTCTTGATGGTTTTTGCGGATTAACCGTTTCGTCCAGAGCGATAAAACGCAATACCGTAGAATCGGCAGGCCCTTCGAATGTGAACTTGCCGTTTGTTATAACAGCGGTATCGACCGACACCATCTCGTTGGTCATCATTTCCTGAATATATACGTTTTTGCCTTCGTAGGCAGGATCGGTAACGGTTCCGGAAATTTTGTAATTTTTGTTGTTTTGACAAGAAATCAAAACGAAAGCTGTGATTAACAGGAATGAAAATTTTTTCATACGATTGTTTTTAATTTTTAAACGGTGCAAAGATACATAAAAAAAGAGAGTTAGCTCACGCTTCACTGTTTTTTTGCCGCCAGGATAATAAATGCAAAAGAAAACCGTTTTAAACAAAAAGAGACAGAAATGGCTGTACCTGACTTTTCCCGACGATTCTCCCTGTCCGACAATGCTGATGCGAAAGCTCCGAACCGGTTAAGCGTTTGCATTGTTCTTCAATATGCAAAATCGCTGCGTATAGAGAAAAAACTGCCTGCTCATCTAAGTCTGTTTATTATCAATTGATTTTTTTAGTATCTTTGAATACTTAAAAAGAATAACGACATGAATCATTTGGTTGCGCCATCGTTGCTGTCGGCGAATTTTCTGCATCTCGAAAAAGATATTGAAATGTTGAACCGGAGTGAAGCCGATTGGATACACCTCGATATTATGGACGGTGTTTTTGTTCCCAACATCTCTTTCGGATTCCCCGTTCTTAACCTGCTGAAAGAAAGAACAGACAAACCGCTGGATGTACATCTGATGATTGTTCACCCCGAGAAATTCATTGACGAGATTGCCGCTGCGGGTACGGAATACATGAATGTGCACTACGAAGCTTGCATTCATTTGCACCGTGTGGTCAACACGATCAAGAATCGCGGAATGAAAGCGGGGGTTACCCTTAACCCTCACACGCCGGTTCTGTTGCTTGAAGAGATTATCGGGGATTTGGACATGGTCTTGTTGATGTCGGTTAACCCCGGTTTTGGCGGACAAAAATTTATCGAACATTCGGTGCAGAAAGTGGGAGTATTGAAAGAGTTGATTCTCCGGAAAAATGCCCGTACGCTTATCGAGGTTGACGGGGGGGTGAACCTTGAAACCGGAAAAAGGCTGGTTGAGGCCGGAGCTGATGTGCTGGTTGCAGGAAATTTTATTTTCTCCTCGGATGATCCCTTTCAAACCATTCACCAACTGAAATCGTTGTAGTTCTCAAGAAAACACTCCCTCATAAGCGTGACAGTTATGAGCGATTCCGTAGCTAAAATACCTTTTTTCCGGCTATTGCTTCCGGCTGTAACCTCAATAACTGTATCGACTTTTCTGTTTGAAATTCCCTGTCCCCGGGTATTTTCCATTGCCGGGGCGGGAGCAATGGCTTTCTCTTTTTTCATTTCGGAGAAAAAACAGTTCGCCTGCCGTTGGGTTTTCGGATCGGGATTGTTTGTTCTGATTTTCAGTCTGTTCTCCATGTTGTTTCAGCAAAAAATGGAGGAGTCGCGGTATTGTTTTGTGAATCAGCCGATGGCCTGTATCGGTACGGTCACAGATCTTCCGGTAGAAAAGCCGCGCTCTGTTGCCTGTAATGTAAAAATCAGCTATCCGGTAAACAGAAAAATCGTAGCTTATCT
>ENA-UOOR01004643-UOOR01004643.1-fermentation-metagenome-genome-assembly--contig:-NODE-4643-length-10751-cov-3.210359_pt1 | contig 10751 bp, 12 predicted proteins | sample MGYA00245780_ERZ724029 | MGnify/ENA primary metagenome ERZ724029 (study PRJEB28704, sample SAMN03018315) | fermentation metagenome | biome: anthropogenic terrestrial biome; feature: soil; material... | reverse complement strand
CAAATATTATAACATACTTTTATTGTATGTCCAATATTTGGGGTGCTGTTCATTTCTGGGGATGTGTTTTGTCTTATTTATTTATTGGTTTAAATCTTTTTAATCTTAAGGCATTTAATAATACTGAAATTGAACTGAATGCCATTGCTGCAGCTGCAATCATTGGATTAAGTCTTGGACCTCCAAATGCATATAACAAACCAGCAGCAATTGGAATACCAATTGTATTATAGGCAAATGCCCAGAAAAGATTTTCTTTAATATTTTTAATTGTTTTATTACTTAATTGAATTGCTGTCGCAACATCATTTAAGTCACTTCGCATTAGTACGATATCCGCTGATTCTATAGCGACATCTGTTCCTGTTCCTATAGCTATTCCGACATCGGCTTGAGCAAGAGCTGGAGCATCATTTATTCCGTCCCCAACCATTCCGACAACTTTTTGTTGGCTTTGAATTTCTTTTACTTTATTAGCTTTATCTTCTGGAAGTACATCAGCTAGAACATTATCAATACCAACTGACGATGCAATAGCTTTTGCGGTTCTTGCATTATCCCCTGTAATCATAACAACTTCTATACCCATATCCTTTAATGCTTTTATTGCTTTCTTACTTCCTGGCTTTAATACATCTGCAACCGCAATAATTCCGGCCAACTTGTTGTTTATCGCTATAAACATAGGTGTTTTCCCTGAATCAGCAAGATCCTCAGAAATATTATTTAAGTCATTTTCAATATTATTATCTGCTAATAGTTTAGCATTACCTAAAAGCAAATCATAATCTTCAATTCTAACTTTAATTCCATGTCCTGGAATTGCAGCAAAATCATCGATTGAACGTAAAGTTAGATTACGTTTTTTTGCTTCACTAATAATTGCATCTGCTAGAGGATGCTCTGAAGCTACTTCTGCAGAGGCAGCATAGCGGAGCATTTCTGTTTCTGTAAAACCATTTGTTGTTATTATATCGGTTACTTGAGGTTTACCTTCAGTTATTGTTCCGGTTTTATCAAAAATAATCGTTTGGATTTTATGGGAAGTTTCTAGAGATTCTCCACCTTTGATTAATATGCCGTTTTCAGCACCAATACCTGTTCCAACCATAATTGCTGTTGGAGTAGCTAGCCCCAATGCACATGGGCAAGCAATTACTAATACAGAAACCATTATTGTCATTGCAAAGGATATATCCTTACCTGCAATTAACCATATGGCCCCTGAAACTAGAGCAATGACAATAACAATTGGTACAAATATTCCTGAGATAATATCCGCTAGTTTCGCGATTGGTGCTTTCGAACCTTGGGCTTCTTCTACAAGTTTAATTATTTGCGATAGAGCTGTATCTTTTCCAACCTTTGTAGCTCTAAACTTTATGAAGCCGTTTTTGTTTATACTTGCTCCAACAACATTTGAGCCGATTGATTTTTCTACAGGCATACTTTCTCCTGTTAACATTGATTCATCTACTGAAGTTTTTCCTTCTATTACCACGCCATCAACTGGGATTTTTTCTCCAGGTTTAACATGTATTATATCATTTACTTCAACTTCTTCAATTGCAATTTCAATTATATTCCCATCTCTTTCAACAGTTGCTGTTTTAGGAGATAAGCCCATTAATTTCTTTATTGCTTCTGATGTTTTTCCTTTTGTTAGGCTTTCTAGGTATTTACCTAAAAGGATTAAAGTAATAATTACACCAACTGATTCAAAGTATAATTCCATAGCATATGATGAATCACCCAAGATTATTTGGATCGTGGAAAAAATACCATATAAGAAGGCAGCTGATGTTCCAATTGCAATTAAAGAGTCCATATTAGGGTGACCCTTAAATAAGTTTTTGAATCCCGAAGTATAGAACTTATAACCTGCAATCATTGTTGGGATTGTAAGAATAAGTTGTATTAATGCATAATTCACTGGATTATGTGCCGGATCAATAATTTCCGGGAGTGGCATCCCAATCATATGACCCATTGCAATAATGAATAATGGGATTGTGAATATCGTTGAGATTATAAGTTTCCTTAGTAGTACCTTTTGTTCTTGATATTTATGATCTGTTTTTCCCATCATTTCAACATCGATAGGTTCGTAACCCGATTCGATAATAGCTTCTTTAATGCCTTTAATATTAAGACTATTACTATTATAACTAATTGTTGCTTTTTCTGTTGCTAAGTTGACATTTGCTATGTCTACTCCTTCTAAGCGATTCAAAGCTTTTTCAACAGCGTTAGCACATGAAGCACAAGTCATACCACCGATGCCGACTACTACTTTCTTTATATCTTCCTCATTACGAACTCCATAACCAGAGTCTTCAACTGCATGGACAATGTTTTCGGAATTAATTAAATCATTATTGTATTTTACTGTCATAACTTCAGTTGCTAGATTTACATTTGCTGTTTCTACTCCATCAAGTTTACTTACCGATCTTTCAACAGCGTTAGCACATGAAGCACAAGTCATACCAGTAATATTATACTTTTCTGTTTTCATTTGTCCTTCTTTCCTTTATTTATAATAAACCATATCCTATTTCTTTAACTGCTTTTTTAAACTCTTCTTCTGAAATTGTATTTTCATCAAATTCAATATCAATTAGTCCTTTGAACATATCTACTTGAGCATCTTTAATACCATCTAATCCTCTTAATTTCTTAAGGATTTTATTTGCACAATTACCACAAGTCATATTCTCTGTTTTATATGTATTAAATTTCATCTTCGTTACACCAATTCATATCCTAAGTCATCAACAACTTTTTTAATTGTTTCCTTAGATACTTCCTTATCGTATTCTACAACTAACTCACCTTGAGCTAGATTTACCTTTGCATTTTTTATTCCTGAAATTGAATTTACATTCTTTTGCACTCTATTAGCACAATGATCACAGGTCATTCCTTTTACTTTATATATTTCTTTATTCATTTTATATTTCTCCTATCTATATTATTAATATAATTTAGAAAATGAATTCACAACTTCATCAATTATTCCATCATTTCCTTTTAGAATTTCATCCTTAACACATGATTTCATATGTTCATTTAAAATAACACGACCTAAACTCTTTAAAGAGTTTGCTGCTGCTGATACCTGAATTAATATATCGTCACAATATACGTCATTTTCAAGCATTTGTTTGATTCCACGTAATTGTCCTTCAATCCGACTAATTCGATTCGTTAAATTACGTTTCTCTTTATCGTCCCGATGCTTATATTTACAATGCTCACTATGTTCCATATCTATACCTCCAATATCATTATATACCCCCAGGGGTATATTGTCAACTAAATATTAAAAAAATATAGAAAAGATTTCTATATTTCGTTTTGATTTTGTCTCCATTGATTATAATATCGGAGATAGTCATCTATTGTTGCATTATTATAATATCCATTAATCGCATCTACATACTCGTAGACTAATTTTTTCCATATTTGCTTTTGCTTTATTGGATCATTAATTTTCATTATCTCATAATAGTTTTCATTTAACACAATTATTTGTAATCCTAATATTGCAGCTTCTTTAGCATATGAATTTGCTTCTTCTAAGATTTTATTATCATTTCTAATATCTTCATCCCATATATCTTTTAATTTCTTATTACGATAAAATAATATAAATATATATATGCCGAAAATTAAAATGAAAGCTCCAACAATTGATGCAATAACTATTCCTATTGATTGTGTTAACAAGTCATTCAAGAACAGTTCTAATAATATAAGAATATAGATTATAATAAACAACATCCATATCGTTAGTTTTTTATTTGCTTTTTTATTCTTTTCAATATAATCAGTTTCATAAACCATTGAAGTTTTAGCATTTACATTGACAAACTGCTCTTGCAGTTTCGAACGTTTGTATAATAGTTTTGGAATTAAATGTTCCTCTTTTATTTTAATCATGATACTACTCCTGAAACGAGATAATCAACCAGTGAAACTGGGGCAAGAATTACTTTCCCTATATGATCAATAAAACTATCAGTATATGGATAAGCAACAATATATGTACTTAGAATTAGAACTAGTATAAACAATATTATTGATAGTAATATATTCTTTTTACGATATATAATTTTAGATAGAGATCTAGCAATGAATATCGTCGGAATGATATATAGTAACACGGTTGCAAAATGTTTTGTATTTTCATAAAAATTTACAATGCCAATATAATAAATTAATAAATAAAGAAATATTCCAAAGATAATGCTGATAATTGAAGTAAATAAATACTCATTTCTTTCAACAGGATCTCTGAACTCAAAATCAAAGAAGAGTTCTTCGTTGATATTTGTTTCGATTATATCATTACTTAATGCCTGTTGATAATAATCTCTTCGATCGATTGGAAATCGAGAAAGATATTTATCAACTATGTTTTTACTTATTTTATCAATATGATTTATCATATGGTTTATTACTGATTCATCAGGTTGACTGTTATTAATAAAAGCATTCATATCCGAAGGATCTTTTATATTAGCATATGCTTTTGCATAGAGAGCATAAATGTTATTAGCATCTTCTAATAAAATTAAATGCGATATTTTATTTATTTGTTTTTCATTATCCACATACATCGCTAAACGTAATTCTCTATCAAGAAACGGATGTAATTCGGTTGAATTTATTTTCCCTAAACAATACTGACATTCTTCACTAGGAATCTGTTTATGATGGCAGTGGGGACATTTTATTTTTTTCATTTAATCACCAAACATATTATATCATTAAAATATCTTTTACACAATTATTTATTTACTTGCCCTTTAAAATTCTTTAAGAAATAAAAAAGTTAGGGTTTCCCCCAACTTTATTATTTTGTAGCTTGGTTCGCTGAACCAAATACATTGATTTTTTCTTTAACGGCTGCAGCAATTCCTTTTGCAGCTGGGCCAATGATTTTACGAGGATCATATACTTTATCATTCTTTGGATCGCTTAATAAAGCACGAAGCTCACGAGCAAATGCTAATTGGCATTCTGTATTAACATTGATCTTTGCAGTTCCATTGCTAATAGCTCTTTTAATTTTATCATCAGGAATACCAGTTCCACCATGTAATACTAATGGAATATTAGTTGCATTCTTAATTTCTTCCATTTCTTTGAAACCAAGAACAGGTTCTCCTTTATATGGACCATGAACGCTACCTAATGCTGGTGCTAAGAAATCAATCTTAGTAGCTTCAACTAATTTAACACATTCGTCTTTATCAGCATATTTAACACCATCTGATTTAACATCATCTTCTTGACCACCTACTAGTCCTAGTTCTGCTTCTACAGATACATTTAGGCTATGAGCATAGTCAACAACTTCTTTTGTAAGTCTAATATTTTCATCTAATGGATGATGTGATCCATCAATCATAACAGATGTAAATCCAGCATCAATTGCTTTCTTACAATTTTCAAAAGTTGATCCATGGTCTAGATGAATTGCAACATCAACTGTAATGTTTAAATCTTCAAGTAATCCTTTTACCATGCCAACAACAGTTTTATATCCTCCCATATAACGAGCAGCCCCTTCGCTTACTCCTAGGATAACTGGTGAATTCATTTCTTCAGCGACAGTTAAAATCGTTTTTGTCCACTCTAAATTGTTGATGTTAAATTGGCCAACTGCATATTTACCTGCTTTTGCCTTTTCTAACATATTTTTCATATTAACTAGCATTATATATTCCTCCTATTTCTTTTTACTTTTATATTTTGCTAATAGCTCTTGATCATTTTTATTTACATCTGGTTTTTTATTAGCCTTCTTTTCTGCTCTTTGCATTAAGAACACACCAACAATTAACATCAATAATGCAATTCCTAGAAAGATAATTGCAACTGTGTTTAATTTAGCAAACACCGTACCACTTATATCATTATCATTAACGATTAAATCAACTAAGCGAGCAAGGTAATAGATAATTGCAAGTCCTGCAAATGATCCTGCAATGGCATAATAAATTTTGATAAATTTTGAATTCAATTTAGGCCTCCTACTTTTCTAGTATATAATAACCAATACCAATAACTCCATGACCAATATGTGCTCCAACTGCTGGAGTTATCATATGTACTTCAATAGATTTTTCACATGCAATATGTTCTTCTAAATGCTTTGCTATTGATTGTGCATCATTTAAACGAACAGTATGAAAGACTAATATTTTTACTTTCTTAGCATCTTTTATTTCGTTTAGAATTAATTCAATACATCTTTCAACGGCTTTGCGATGGGTCTTGACTTTTTGAAAGCTAACAATTTTACCTTCTTTAGTCATTTCTAAAACAGGTTTGATTTTTAATAGCCCGCCAAGAAAGCCAGCAGCACCACTTATACGTCCGTTTTTAACAAGATAATTTAAATTATCCACAACAAAATAAGCATGTGAGTTCTCAATTAAATAATTTGAATAAGCAATTATCTCACTAACAGATTTACCGGAATCAACCATTTCCTTAGCTGTTAATGCAATATATCCTTGAAGATAACCTGCTGTTTTTGTATCGACAACATGAATGTTAATTTGAGTTCCAAAATCAGCTCTTAAAGTTTCAACCATTTGCCCAATTGAACTTAATTGATATGAAATAGAATACATAATTAAATCAGTAAATCCCTCATTAATACATTTTTCAATTAATTCCATTGCTTCCCCAACGGTTGGAGCCGAAGTGGAAGGGATTGTATCTTCCTTAAGTAATCTATCATAGAATTGGTCAGCTGTGATATCGATGCCGTCTACAAGATGTTCGTCACCAAAATTGATAACAGAACGTAAGACAGGTATATGCGGATCTCTCCCTATATAATCTAATCCGGCATTGACATCTGATACTATTACTATTTTTTCCATGTCTTCCCCCTACTTTATATTATTATATCATATATTCAACTTTTTACAATACAAAAAATGAAAATTCCATAAGAGTAAATTTAATTAATCTTAATATTTTCTAAACTGTGAATTTAAAAGCCTCAGCATTGATACCATCTTCGTAAGCTGCTTGTTTACAATTATTTATCATCTCATACTTAGAAGATGTTACTTCATTAATAACTCTATCCCAAAAAACTACTGATGAGTGATTTAGAGGATGTCTTTTTAATTCCCAAACTCCTGGAAACATTGCAAATACCTTTTTAGCAACATATGTTCCTATTCCTTTTCTTCTGTATTTATATATAATAAAAAATTCACTCATAGAATATTGAGCATCTTTAAACACTTCCATATAATTACCTACCATAACAAAACCTGCAAGTTTATTATCAACTTTAATAAAAAAATGATACCTTCCTTCTTCAGTCCAATAATAATCCAAATAATCATAACCATATAAGCCCATTGAATTTAGATCAACATTTGTATATTGTGAAAACTCATATTCATATTTCTCAATCAAATTGCGGAGGATTTCTTTTTCACCGATATCTACTTTTATAATCTCAATTTTCGCTTCCATTTAAACTCCCTATACTTATTATTATATCATATAAAAATACATTTTTAAAACACAAAAGAAAAATAGCACTTAGATAGTGCTAGGTTTCTAGATATTTTGATATAAATGATGCCGTTGATTCTACTAATATTTTTTCCATATCAGTAATTTGGTTATCACCAACAATTATTACGGCTCCTATTATATCTCCATAAACGATTATGGGTTTTAAAACAGCAGCTGTTTTAATAATTAAACTTTCTGTTACCTCTAAATTATCATTAGGAGAAAAGGTTTGGATGTTCCTTTTTCTCATTCGTTCTTCAAGTCTTATATCAATTTTCTTACCAATGATATCTTTTCGAAAAGCACCACTTGCGGCAATTATTTTTTCAGTATCCATAATAATAATTTCTTTTTTAGAAGTAGAATATATCGCCTCTGCATATTGACTGGCAAATGCGTCAATTGATTCAACCGGAGAATATTTCTTTAGAATAATGGCATCACTACCATCGGAATATATTTCTAATGAATCTCCCTCTCTAATGCGCAAACTTCTTCTAATTTCTTTGGGTATTACAATTCTTCCTAAATCATCAATTCGTCTTACAACTCCGGTAGCTTTCATGATTTCACCTCACTGCATATATTATTTATCAAAATTGGTAATTATATACCTATGCTTTCAAGGAGTGTTATCACTTTTTTTATAATGCTGCTATTATTTTCATTTGTAATAAAAATATATATTCTCTTACGTCTATACTCAAACTTAACACTTTTAAATAGTTTAGATGCTTCTTTAAATAAAAGCCCTGCATTCATGCTATTACTTGCTTCTTGAGAATAAATAATAGTTGTTTGTTTGTTCTTATCTTCAATTGATTCAATCCCACATTTATTAGCTAGACTTTCCATATACTTTTTATCTATATATAAAAGTATTTCTTTATTCAACTTTCCAAAGCGGTCAGTTAATTCATGGACTACATCATCACGTTCTTGTTTTGATTTTATTTGTGATATTGAACGATGGATATATATTTTGATATCATCATCACTTACATATGAATCATCGACATGTTGGGAAACTTCTAGTTCTAAATTAATATTCTCTTTTACTGGAGGAATTATACCTTTGACGCGATCAATCTCTTCAGTTAGAATTTTCATATACATATCTAAACCAATACTATCGATGAATCCCGATTGTTCTCTTCCGAGGATATCTCCAGCCCCACGTATTGCTAAATCGCGAACAGCAATTTTATATCCACTACCTAAAGTAGTGAATTCTTTAATTGCATTCAATCGTTTTGCACTTGTGTCTGTTAAGACTTTTCCTTGATCATACATGAAATAAGCATATGAAACACGATCACTTCTTCCAACACGACCCCTTATTTGATACATTTGCGACAAACCTAAACGGTCTGACATATCAACAATTAAAGTATTTGTATTGGGAATATCAATTCCTGTTTCGATTATTGTTGTACATAACAAGACATCATATTCATGATCAATGAATGCTTGGATTGAATCTTCAAGTAAATTCTTATCCATTTTACCATGAACAACTAAGACACGAGCTTCTGGCACTAATCTTCGGATTTTTCTGCCAACTCGTTCAATATCGGTTATTCGATTATGTAGATAGAAAACTTGACCATTTCGGCCAATTTCTCGATATATCGTTTCACGAATAATCACTTCGTTTTCTTCTAGAACATAAGTTTGAATTGGATATCTATTTTGGGGTGGCGTCTCAATTAAACTTAATTGTCTTACACCCATAATAGCCATTTGCAATGTCCTTGGAATCGGAGTTGCTGTAAGTGTTAATACATTAATATTATTTTTATATTTTTTTATCTTTTCTTTATGAGTAACCCCGAATCTTTGTTCCTCATCAACAATTAATAAACCTAAATTCTTATAAACTATTTCATCATTTAAAATTCGATGGGTTCCAATAATGATATCAACTTTCCCATCTCTTAAGTCCGAAACAATTCTACTTTGTTCTGCTGGACTTATTAAACGGTTTAATAGTTCGACTCTGATACCATACTTTGCGAAACGATCTTTAAAACTATGATAATGCTGTCTAGAAAGAATTGTTGTGGGTGCTAAATAGGAAACTTGTTTTCCATTCACAACAGTTTTAAAGGCTATCCTCATCGCAATTTCCGTTTTACCATATCCCACATCCCCACAAACTAATCGATCAATGATTAATCCTTTTTCCATATCAACTTTAATTTCATCAATCGTTCTTTTCTGATCAGGTGTTTCAACGAATTCAAAATCATTTTCAAATTCCTTCTGCAAATAGTCATCTTCACGATATTTATATCCTGTTTGTTGTTCACGATATGCTTGAATTTCAATAAGTTCATGAGCAATACTTTCAAGTTTTGTTCTAACCTTGGCTTTTTTCTTTTCCCATTCGTTTGTTCCGATAGATGTTAATCGTGGAGCAGAATTTTCACTTCCTAGATACTTCTCAAGTAAATTTACTTTTTCTACAGGAATGTATAATTCCATGTTTTCAAAGCGAAGCATAATGTAATCATTTTTAATATCTTGAAGTTCAACTGTTTTAATTCCTAAGTATTGACCAATCCCGTAATCATAATGAACAATATAATCTCCTACCTTTAAATCATCTTTCGAATTTATTGGCGTTGTGTTTTGATATGCACTACGATATTTTGTTCTTTTGAACTTCATTTTTTTAAAGATATTTGTTTCGTTAATTACTTCAAAGTCATTAATAAAACCAAAAGAAATAGCATTTGCAATTTGAATAATATTTATGCTTTTTGGTTTTATATCCAATGATTCATTCAGTAGATTCCCTTTAATCTCATTATCTTTTAGGATCTCAACTATTAAATTCATACTTTCATTCGTTGAAGTTGTTATAATAAATGTTTTATCTTTATTTGCTTTTAAATCTAAAACTAAATTCTTGATATCATTTTGATAATCAATAACGATATGACCTTGTAAATCTAAAGTTTTATCAATATGGATATTATTTAAACTTTGGCGAAACTCCGATAAATATACTCTTTTGTTGACATAAACGAAGACATCATGGAATCCCGATAAATATGAAAGGTTTAACTTTTTAGGTTGAGGTTTAGATTCTAAATATGTATATAATTCATATATCGCTTTTTCATATGATTCTTCAATCCTTTTTATTTCCTCGAATAAGACTATTTTGTTATCTATCTAATCAA